>Ga0181568_10002254_pt1 | contig 17550 bp, 14 predicted proteins | sample 101ome_20_FD_133758 | JGI IMG/M metagenome (GOLD analysis project Ga0181568, IMG submission 133758) | Coastal salt marsh microbial communities from the Groves Creek Marsh, Skidaway Island, Georgia - 101404AT metaG (megahit assembly) | ecosystem: Environmental > Aquatic > Marine > Intertidal... | reverse complement strand
TTTTCATTCCATGGCAGATGAAGATTGTAAGTATCGAATCTACAAGGGAAGTAAACATCCCACAACCTAACTGGGTTCCAGGTTTGACTCGACAAGGATTCGGTGGTGAATCCAATGAGGGTGAAATCGGAGAATTCGAACTGCTGAAAGCTGCTCTTCGTGAGCGACCAGAATACATTATTGTGGGTGAAATTCGTGGTGCTGAGGCATATGTATTGTTCCAGGCGATGGCTACAGGTCACTGTGCATATTCTACTGTACACGCGGACTCAGTACCTTCTCTTGTTCACAGATTAGAGAACAAACCGATCGATATTCCTCGTGTATTGTTGCCGGCTCTAGAAGCGTGTGCTATCCAAATTCAGACTCGTATTAACGGACGACGTGTGCGAAGAACAAAGCAAATTGTCGAGATTGTAGGTATAGACCCTAACTCGATGGAAGTTATCACAAATGAGGTATTTAGGTGGAACGTCGCAAACGATGATTTCATCTTTTCAGGTAAGTCATATGTTCTCGAGAAAATCATGGTTAAAATCAACTTTAGTCAGGATGAAATGCGAAGAGAATTGAGAACTAGGAAGAGAATCCTAGAATGGATGGTTCTCAACGATATTAGAAAAGCAGACCAAGTTAGCCAGATTATTACCGAGTATTATGTTCGACCTCATGAGATTCTTGCGAGAGTTGATGGACTACGTTGATTTTAGGCTTTGGAGGTGATTTCAGTGGAACTAAACACATGGCAGAAAATTTGTCATAGAATCCTAGGTCGTGCCTTCAAGAAAAAGGCTCGTGGTGACCAAGAGTTATCTGATAACCTCGTAAAGGGAAATATGGCGGTCATGCCCGAAGTATACATGGCTCAAGTATTCGTGACCACCGTAGCAATTGTAGCAATTTGTGGAATGTTCCTAGCGGCTGTATTTATGCCCGACATCGGCTTAGTAGATTGGTATGAATCACAGCCTGATGAGTCAACTGCTCTTGCTTGTTATGAATGGGAATATTGGAATGCAGACCTGGTTGATGAGACATCGGAGAGCAGAGGTTGTCCCTACTTCAAGTACATGGAATTCCCATTCTTTGCTAAGATTCTGATTCCGCTAGTTTTGGGATTAATCGTACCGGTTGTAAGTTTCCGTATGTTGAAAGGAGCAGCAGGTCGTGCAGCACATCAGAGAGGAGTGGCGCTTGAGAAGTACCTTCCATACGCAGCATCTTACACAGCCGCGATGGCGGCTGCTAATGCAACACCTCACAAGATTTTCAAATCTCTTGCTCTCAATGAGGACATATATGGTGAGATAGCATATGATTCTGCTATGATTTATCGAGATGTTTCGCTATTGGGATACGACCTGTTGACGGCAATGAAGATGGCTGTAGACCGAGCAGCATCTCCATGGATGACCGAATTCTTCCAAGGAATGGTCGGTACACTAACAGCTGGTGGTTCTCTGAAGTTGTATTTCCTTAACCGTGCAGAACATTACATGCGTGAAAACAGGACTAGACTGCAAGAATTCCTTGAATCACTTGCTATGCTTGCTGAATCATATGTTGTGGTAGCAGTAGCGATGCCACTGTTCCTAATTGTTATGCTTGTAATTATGTTCTGGGTTAGCGGTGCAGGTGCTCAGATGGAAGAGAGCACACTCTTCGCAGTTGTATTATTGGTATTGCCAATGATTCACGCAGCATTTGCATTCTTGGTATGGTCATCAAGTGAAGAACAAAAAATGTGATCAGGAGGTGAAAAAGTGGCACGCAAAAAGAAGGAGAAAATAACAGTAAATCTGGACCTTCCCAAGGACGATACCACTTTGACAAAACTGTATGCAATCCTCGCAGTGAGTATTTTCATCGGATTAGGTTGCTTCGGTTTTTGGATTACAAACTCCCACTTTACAACCTCACCGAACGGACAACCCTTGTTCGTGAACATGGTTTGTGGATACGATATGAATTACATCCCGACCTTCGAAGACAACGAATCTTGTCCAATGCTCAAGGATGAGGCTGACGTTTTGGTAATGACTCCAGAAGACCCTTGGGTCGATTTCCTATCTCTCGGACAAATGTTTGATGTCCCAGGTATGGATGAAAACGTCACGGATATGCGGCCCCCGCAACCGCTAACGGGAACTTGTGATGTTGAAACATCGATTCCGTCTGATTATTCATTCAAAATCATCTCTCCGGAAGGACTTGAATTAGCATCCTACCAAGGAAACAGCTATGCGGCTGGAGATGATTGCGTTCTATTTGTTGACAATATGGTGCGTGGCGAAATGTACCAAGTTGTGATATATTCGGACGAAGAGGTTCTAACTGCTACTTACAAATTAGAAATGGACTATTATGATGGCGTTCCTGAATATATGAACAACAAATCCCAATGGATTGGTCCACAACTAAACATTGGTCCATTGGACCTCCGTCCAACCATTTTCCTAAACTTCTTTGGCCTTGGATTCTTCTTCATGTTCTGGCCAGCCTCATTCTACTGGGACAGAGTAAAAGAAAAGACCAATCGAATGGAAGAAAAATTCCCAGATTTCCTTAGAGACTTGGCAGAATACTGGAAAGGAGGTCTTTCCATGACAGTGGCTGTTCAAACGCTTGCGACGAGTGAGTATGGGGCGCTGAATCATGAAGTTAAGAAAATGAGTGACCAGTTATCTTGGGGTGTAGCATTTGGTGATGTTATCGAAATGTTTGCAGCAAGAGTTGGAACACCTCTCGTCAAACGAGCGATATCCTTGATATCAGAAGCGAATAGAGCCGGTGGTAAAATCTCCGATATCCTCGTGACCGCTGCAAACGACAGCCGGGAAATCAAATTCCTAGAAGGAGAACGTAAACGTTCGATATCATCGTACATTTCGGTTATTTGGACTTCGTATGGTGTTTTCTTGGGGGTTATTGTAGTTCTAGCAAAGGTGTTTATCCCTGCTATTGCAGGTTCAAATTCTGATAGTTCAGAAGAAGCTGGTGGGGGCCAGCAACTTGGAAACATGGTTATTAGAAATATTGAACCTCTATTTTTCTTGACGATTTTCTATTATGGCGTGACGATGCAAGCACTTGGAAATGGTTCTATGGCCGGTCTCATGGCTACAGGTAGATTCACTAGTGGAATGAAGCATTCAGGAATGATGATTATTCTTGCATTACTCTGTTTCAATATTATCGTATTTACACCAGATCTAATCGGAATAACGACACTGCCTACATTGGAGCCGGCCGCTGGAACATTCTCTCCGTGAGTTGATGTATTTGCAAAATGATGATTCTGCGCAAATTCATATTCTAGAAATGTTGACTCTATTTTGGCTTTTTTTTATGACAGCAGCCTTCCTAATTACAGTCCATGTTCCCGATTCAAACAGTATTTCTATGGATGCTGAAATGAAATTTGCTGGCGAGGATGCAATCAATTTAGCATTAGCAACCTCAGCATCATCATCGGAATACGAATCAAAATTCGCAGAATATCTCGATCAGGGCATGCAAGATGAAGCGTGCGAGTTGATTCAAGGATACATCATTGGAAGCGTTGAGGCTAATTGCTGGCTTTCAATTGATTCAGCTACAATCCAGCCTTACGGAGAAGTTGCAACCCCTGGAACTAACACTGTGAATGCTCATGATATGGTTGCTGTAAACGGTCACATTTGGACTGTAAGTCTAGATCTTTGGGAGCGTGGTTCATAATGCGTTATTCATCAAAAAATGATGAAGGCCAGATGCTATTAGCAACTGGTGTTGTATTGATGATGTCTCTTCTTTCGATGGCAATTTTCGGAGTCAAGATGGCTGGTATTTCTATGCCTTATGATACTGCGGGAGACGATACAATTCAAGCATCTGCGGATGTTGCATTATATCTTCCTAGCCTAACTGAGGATAGAGCCGAATTATGGTACAGTGAAGGTGTTTCAGAATTTGAAAGCGTTAACAAATCGATAAATTCTCTTCACGACGATATATTGCACCACGGTGAAATTAGGGGAGTTGAATTAAAATTACTGAACATCACGTTGTCAGAATCAGATGGAATCATTTCTGTATCAACCGAATTAGGTGCTGCAGACAGAAATTCTATGTTGACTCGAATTATTTCATTCGAAATCGACCTAGATGATTAATGGCTTTTATTCCATTCATTCCACTCTAAGTCTATCCAATGTCTTACTTTCGCTAAAACATCCTTTTCAGTGGAAGGGTCAATAGTGTACCAATCGACGATTTTTGCTCTATCTTTGAGAGCGCCCTGAATCGCCCTTATTCGGGGCAGAGAACTGATATATCTCTCTGCATTTCTGAAGGTATATACCTCTCTTTGTTTGAAGAAACTGATGTGTTTTTCCTCTTCTTCAATATGCATAACAATCCCAATTGCAATACCACCTGAATTCTTCCATTCGCGAATTATTCTCGAACTTGGTTCGATGTGAACTCCTTCGATAATAAGGTCGACACCTTCTCTCTGAGCTCTTTCGATAGCGGCTAAAACTCCGCTTTCAACCGCTTTACAGGTATCTTGCCAATCAAGGACAGGATCTCCAGATTCACCTTTCGAGAAAGAGGATCTGTGTAGTGCAGCATTTTCATCCGTATCTGCGACCCGCATAGTTTCTCGAATCGCATCAGTTGAAACGAATCTTACAATCGAATGCTCGCCAGCGATATTAACCGCTGTTGTTGATTTGCCAACGCCTGTGGCTCCTGCTATCATAATCAGTAGAGGAGGCTTCCTTGTGACCTTTGTTTTGGTCGAATCGGCTATGCTAATGGTTCTCGCCATTCGCATGTCGATACCTTTCTCTCTAATCAAGACATTTGTCAATCGGAGAGGCTTTGAGGCGGTTCCTACTCGCATAGAATATGACGAGCGAACATATGTGGATTGCGGGCGAATGGTGCGCTGCAGAAGATGGTGCAACGGCTGACATAATCAATCCAGCAACAGGCGAGGTAATCGCAACAACTCCAAAGGCTACTATTGGCGATGTTGAGCGATGTGTAGCAGCCTCAAAACAGGCACTACATTCCAAAGAATGGGCTGCAATGGACCCGGCTCAGAGAGGCCGAGTCCTACAAAAAATGGCAGCAACAACATATGCAAACGCAAAATCACTGGCTGCAATAGAATCAAGCAATAATGGTAAGACATTCAGAGAAGCTCTCAGCGAAATCCGTTATGGAGCCTGGACACTGGAATATTTTGCAGGTCTTTCGGATAAAATCGAAGGAAGCACAATACCTGTCCCAGGTAATCGCTTGAACTACACTCTTCGCCAACCACTCGGAGTAACCGCACATATTGTTCCATGGAATTTCCCACTTCAATTGGCAATTCGATCTATTGCTCCAGCACTAGCAGCTGGATGTACAGTAATCGCAAAACCTGCATCTTGGACTCCATTATCGCTAATCGCTTGGGCAAAAGCCATCGAAGAAGCAGAAACAGGTCTTCCATCATCGGTACTTCAGGTAATAACAGGTTCAGGTGGCCTGATAGGTGATGCACTTGCCGGCCACAAAGATGTTGATGGAATCGTTCTAACTGGCGGAGTTCCAACAGGAAAGGCAGTAATGGCAAAAGCAAGTGAAAACTTGACTCCAGTCACACTGGAGTTAGGTGGTAAAGGTGCTAACATCGTTTTCCCTGATGCCAATATCGGATTTTGCGCTAAAGCGGTTTGCTTTGGTATATTCATGAATGCAGGTCAAATGTGCTGGGCAGGTTCTCGTTTAATCGTACACGAGGATGTTCATGATGAATTGGTCGATGCCATTGTTGCTGAAATTTCAAAGTGGCCTGTAGGCCCTGGAATGGAAGATGGAGTAAGAATGGGTAGCATGGTACATTCGACCCACAGAGATGATGTTTTGGATATGCTTAGCAAAGGTCTTACCCAAGGTGGAAACGTAGTTTGTGGCGGAAAAGCATTGGACAGAGACGGAGCCTTCATGGAAGCAACCGTAGTGACAGACGTCGCTAGCGATAATCTACTATTCCAACAAGAATTATTCGGGCCGGTTTTGGCAGTGACAAAATTCAGTGAAGATTCTGAGGCTCTAAAGTTGGCTAATGACACACCATTCGGCTTACTAAACGGAATTTGGACAAACAACCTATCCCGTGCTCACAAGTTCGCAAGAGACTTACAATCAGGAATGGTTAGTATCAATGAATATCCAATCACCTTCCCACAAACAGCCTTTACAGGATGGAAACAATCAGGAATAGGAATCGAGCAATCCAAGGATGCCCTAAACTTCTATACCAAAGTCAAGAACGTAAATGTAAAACTGTGATCGTATGAAAATTTACGAAAAAGATGGTGTGACAGTAATCCAATTGACCGGTGGTACTGCCAGTCAATCGTTTAGTCGAGAATTCTTACCAAAAATCAGAGACGCAATCATTAGTTCAATGAATTCCAATGCTGTTGTTATCACTGGTGAAGGCAAATTTTTCTCAGCAGGGGCAGACATTGACGCCTTCAAAAAAGCAATCGAAGAGGACGATAGCGTTCAATTGATACGTGATTTAACGGGTATTCTTCATCCTCTTATCCTCAAAATGCGAACATCCAAGACGATTTTCGTTGCAGCAATCAACGGAGCTTGTGCAGGAGGAGGTCTAGGCCTAGCACTCGCTTGTGATGCTAGAATAGGTTCTCAGAATACGAAAATAGCGGCATCATATGCAGGAATGGGACTTTCACCAGACGGCGGAACAACTTGGCTTTTACCGAGGCTGGTTGGAGAACAAGTTTCTCGCAAATTCTTCTTAGAGAATGCAATCTGGAATGCCGAGGAATCTCTTCACCACGGAGTTATTGACGAATTAGTCGATAATGATTCATTACTCGAACGTGCGGTCGAGGTAGCAAAACTATGGTCAAGATGGGGAGACCATTCGAAAGAGGCAACTAAGCATCTCTTGCTTTCACAAAATGTAAATGATTTTGAAACTCATTTGAAACATGAAAGAACCCTAATTGAGGCAGCAGGCCTCACAGATGAATTCAAACAAGGTGTAGAGAAGTTCCTAGCTCGCAGGAATCCTTGAAAATGAAATAGAGAACGCCCATCACAGGTTATGTGCGGACGGTTTTCTCTAGGTTTTCAGCCTGAGGAATTAGTTGAAACGTTTGCTGCAGAACAAATTTCCGAACCAGTCCCTGAAAGTTATAACATTGCACCAACCGACAATGCAAACATAATATCCAGTCCTGAAGGCAAGGTAATTTGCAGTACAATGTCCTGGGGTTTTGATTTGAAAGGCAGTGCGAAAGTTTTCAACGCACGATTGGAAACTTTGCTAGAAAAATGGCGATTTAAGAAATCGGCTCAATCGATGCGTTGCCTCGTCCCTGCTACTGGCTGGTACGAGTGGACCAAAGCAGAGGATGGTGGTAAAGACCCCCATTATTTCTCATCACCAACAGCAGATTTGTTAGCCTTAGGTGGGCTTTACGAAAAAGCAACAAACGGACCTAGGTTCACAATAATCACCCGTCAAGCAACAGAAAAATTGCAGCATATTCACAACAGAATGCCGCTAGTTTTACCCAAGAATGCATGGGATCTTTGGCTAAACCCGGATGAGGCAAATATCGTAGGGACAGATTTCATACAGACTGCAACAGATGAATTCGAATTCACAACAAGAGTGGTTTCTAGAAAAGTGAATAACTCAAGGGCAGAAGGTTCAGATTTAATCTTGCCAATTTGATATTCTCCAAATTGCGCAAGAGTAGTCTTCTCAAAGATGCCACTCGAAGATTTACTCCCATTTGCTCCATTGATGATTAATTCCGTCATATGTTTTGTTTGAATAAGCGAGTTCGGAAAAACCACTTCCAGTTATTGTTAATTCTTCGCCACCTGACATCCATCCCGATGTTTGGGAAATGGAAGACTGAATTGAATTAGATTATTTATACATCAATGCTGAATCATTCAATTCTACACTCTCTGGGACTACTGGTGACAATGCGACCGCTAGCATAACTATAGTAACAAGCCAGACTAGCATGTATAAGTGGCCTTAATTGTTTGACATATTATTTGTGGAAAATCGATTTCCATTAGTTCATAAACCACTGATTCAAAAAATAACCATGCGAGATAAAAAAGTGGTAGTTCTAACAGGTGCTGGGGTAAGTGCAGAGTCCGGTGTTCGCACATTTAGAGACAATGACGGTCTATGGGAAGACCATCGGGTCGAAGACGTTGCAACTCCTGAAGCATGGCAAAAAGATCCAATATTGGTTTGGAGATTTTATCAAGCAAGAAGAAATCAGTTATTGGAGGTGGATGAAAATCCAGCACATATAGCGCTAGCAAAACTCGAGTCAGAGGTTAATGATTTCACCTTGATAACTCAGAATGTAGACGATTTGCACGAAAGAGGCGGCAGTTCATCCGTGATTCACATGCATGGGCAACTGAGGACGTTGAGATGCGAAAATAGTGGACAGAGCGAAGAGCGTCTTAGCAAAGAAGACCTTTCTGATGAATTTGTTTTGTGCAATTGTTGTAGCGAACCCTCGCGCATGCGCCCTGATATTGTTTGGTTTGGAGAGATTCCGATGTTCATGGAAGAAATCTACGCGGCTGTGGAAAATTGTGACGTATTCATTGTTGTAGGTAGTTCAGGGCATGTTTATCCTGCAGCTGGCTTAGTTCAGGTTGCAAAAGCAAACGGTGCTGAAACAATACTTGTGAACTATGAGGTTCCAGTCAACGGATATGAATTCGATGAGATGTATATCGGTAAAGCAGGAGAAATACTTCCCAATATAGTAGAAAAATGGGTAGGAACACCTCTGTGATGATACAAAGAGGATTAAATTCCATCCTACGTTCCGAAGTTAAAGATTAGATTAATTACTCAATCTTTATGGACAAACATGCGTGAATTTTCAGTTTACATGTTAGCCTTACTGTTGACTACACTTTCTATTGCAGGATGTTTGCATGCCGATGAGGAAGAAACCTCTAGTAGCCCTGTTGGTGATTGGTATATGGGTGAAGATTTGTTGGTAACCTTCGAAGAAGATGGGACATTAATTATTTACGCAGATGAAGAAAATGCGGGAACTTGGACAAATAACGGGGATGGAACCATAACTGTAAATGTTGAGGGTGAAGACCCCACTTCCGATTTACCGTTCTTAGTTGTAGATAACTGGTTAATAATTTCCGAGGATGGCGGTGACACCTCTGACTGCACTTTTTGGAGTTCCGAACCACTTGATTTAGAGACCTGGACAGACCAACTTGAATACTTAGAATTACCAGATTTTTGTGTCGATGAAGGTTCTGAATTCTATTATTATGATTTTTCAGTTTATGAAACGGTTGATGAAACAAGTATCGGCTTAGGCGACATGTTAGTAGCATATTCTTACAACGCTGGGGATGTCATAGATTATGATGAGTTCAAAGTTCAGATCTTAATTGATGATTCAAGTTCAGGTGCAACGTTTTACGTTTGTGATGGCTCATCGGAGAGCGCATGTTACCACACGCACCCTGCTGGCCAAGAAATATCTATAGGCAATGTAATTTACATTTATGAGGGAAGCGTTGATTTCTGTTCATTTGAAAGCGGTGAATGTGAAATTCAAGTTCAGTTCAATAAAGATTCAGAAGGCACCGGAATGGTATTGATGTCTGAAACGCTAACACTACAATCGACCTTAGATCTACCAGAATATGTCGGTTTCATGGATAATTCATCAGTATACGGCTTTATTGCCGACCCTATCGAAAACTTCTCTAGAAATTATAAAGCACAAAATGAGAATAATTGCACATCAACTGAACATGGTGATGATTGGTCTGGAGTTTGGGGGGACCCTTGGTGCGTGATAGATTATGGAAGTATGGTTGCTTCAGAAGGTGGCTCAACCACATATGAGAACGGTGAGCTATGTTTTGTTGATTCTGCTGGAGAAAGTTATTGTTTCAATATGACAATTTCAAACCGAGTTATGTGGTTCCAAGGAGATATTTCAGGTGGACAGGAGGATATGTGCGCTGTCTATATCCAAAGTGAATTATTTGTTCCATCTTCAACCTACAATATTGCATTGAATGCTTATGATGAAAATGGGGATCACATTCCTATTGATTGGGATAATCTGTTTAACGACTCTGCCTACCAAACTTGGGAATCCGAAAGAATGGATGCTTATAATGCGGAATCAGCCAATGCTCCAGAATGGTGTACAGACCCTATCATGGGATGGTATCATTGGGCAAGTCAACCGGCAGAGTGAACCTTCTCGATCAATGGTATCAGACGCGTCGGCGAAGTTTCTCCATGAACTCGTCGGCTAAACCGAGGGCTTCCAATGCCTCATCGGTTCTGCCAGCCTTGATTGCCTCATCCGCAATGCCAATCGCTTCCTCAGTCCCACTTCTATCAGGGTCGTCAACCTTGATGCTACTTGCATCGCATTGATTTCGCAGCGTTTTCCATTCATCCCTGACAAACTCGAGTAGTTCCTCAGCTTCGTCCGTTGCTTTACCTTCTGAGTCCAGATCTTTGGTTAATCTTTCTAGTAAGACTGCTGCATGTGTCCATTGTAATTGGTCTGTTGCCTCTTCAATTTCTTGTAGGCGGGTATCCCAGTCTGAAGCGTCTTCCCTGCCTTTCCACTTTTTGGTTAAGTGTGATTTTTGACGCAATCCTCTTCGCACATCGTCCATTGCTTCTCTTTCTGCAATGATTTCTCTAACAACTCCATCGGCTAATCCTTTGGCTTGGCCATGGTCGCCTGAATCTAGAGCATTGTGTGCCTTTTCCATTCTTTCATCGAGCAACGATTTATCGATTCCGTCTGCTGCTTTCAGTTGTTTAACCGCTTCTTTTACAGCCTCTTCTGCGATCTTCATTGCATCATCAGATGCGTCTAATTGATTTGGAATTACTATTGCGAATTCATATGCTTTCTTTGGATTCTCAGAATGCAATTTTTTCTTTGCATCCTGCAAAAGTTCGTGGAGGTTTCCGTGTTCATGCTTTGAATTAGATAGTAGTGCAGAAGCTTCTCTAATCGCTTCCTCGGCTTTCTCCCACCACTCGATGACTTCCATTGCCCTTTTCTTTGCCTGGCGGAATAGGGCCTCGCCTTCTCGCAGACTGCCCAACTCAACCTCTCTTTGACCCATATCCCATGCCTTGCGTGGTCTTTTGACAATAGGTGCAATGTTTTCAGCGGTATCAACCGCTTGCAGCGCATCGTTCTTGATAATTTCAACATCATCTGCTAAGGATAGACTGCGCTCAATGTCATCATCGGCTTCGTCTAGTAATTTCATACCCCAATCAGGGTCTCTATGTCCTTCTTCTCTTGCGGTCATTACCAAACTTGCAGCTTGGTCGACCGCAGAACCTTGACTCTTTAGCCTTAGAATCCGAGTCTCTAATTTGTTTAACCGGATATCGAATTCCTTACGTAGCGCTCGATTTTCATCATTTCCAAACCAATCTAGTCCAACAAACATTATTCCAATTCCGATTGACCCAATTTGAATCAAAAAACCGTTTGAACCGAAATCTGCAGTCGCGAGTAGGGATGATGCTAGAACAACCCCTAGGAATCCCATGATTGCTCGAAATTTCATTATTGCAATATCTCCACTCAGTATGTTGCGACTGATTTTTAGTAAAATTAAGCCTACTACAATGATAATTATTGCACCGATTAATTCAGATGAATTTCCCTCGGTCTCGCCAATGCCAATTACTAACAAAGGCAGCCAAGCAATAGTTACTGCTGCCCCAATGCGTGAAAGTCCACTGCCGCTTAGGATTCCTAAATCTTGGACAAAAATTCCCCAAACTAGGATGATTAGAGAAAATCCTAGACCGGTTATTAGCGGGCCTCCTTCCATAGCAGACTGTAAGGCTGGCCAGGCGAGCCAAGTTGCTGTTGCGAGCATTGCGAATGCAGAAAATGTTGATAATTTCTCGATTTTATCGAGTCGATGCTTTAATTCTGCATCAACTGCTTCTTGCATGTCGATAAAACCATCCATACCCAAGCCACCACTCACGTTGCATATCAGAATCTCGGTTCATTGCGTGACCTAGCCCAGAAAATTACTAGAATTCCTATGCCTACAATCAATAACAACTCGATTGAACCTATTCCGGCTCCAGAACTGTAATCTGTGGTAGAATATTTCGAAACAATTTCACCATCTTCGTTAGCATAGGACAGTTCAACATTTAACGTGTCAAACCAGCCCATATCTACATCGATGAAAACAATAGCAGTCGCATTTCGAATATAACTCGATGGTCCTACGACCGAATCTACGCATTCTCCATTCCCACAGAGTTTGAATTCGACAGTGTTTGCACCATTATTTTGAACTGTGACCCAAAACCCATTTTGGCCAGGTTCTATATCTGAATTTGAAGCTAGAATATCGATTACTTCTAGATCGATAATGTTGCTTGGAGATATTGCAACACCAACGGTTTTCATTCCAATATTCCCGTTTTCATCCTCTGCCTCTATGATGAGTTGGTGATAGCCAATTCCTAGTTTTGGCAATTCCCAATATTGGGCTTCAGACCAAGATAAGTCATTAAAATATGAGTCGTAAATTCTAATTGAGAATTTAATTTTGTCAATTGAAGAATGGTCGTCAAATGATTCTGTTAAATTGAGTCTAATCGACTCTTCAGAGTAGAATAATTCTCTACTCGCATTCCACTCATTTGCATCGTCTAAAACTTCTAGGTCAGCGATAACAACGGGTCCGGCTACATCACTCAACTGGATGGTCCAATTACCGATTGTGTAATGACCTACATCATCACTAACATTTGCAGAAAGCCAATACTCAACGTTGTTGCGAGCTTTGTGTCTTTCAGAGATATTATCATTGGCAGAATTTAGATTTGAATCTACATAGAATGAAGTTTCTAGAATATCTCCAGTATACCACCAATCTAGTGATTTATTGCTTGTCCAATAAACTCGCAAATTATTGTCATGGTCGTCACCAACCATCAAATCCCAGATGAAATCTCCAGGGGGAATAATTTGAATCTCATCGCTAGCATTTATCCAAGGGTCTTCATCATCCAATACCAAACTCGTATTGTAATTATCAGATAGTCCTCCTTCATCTGTGCAAGTCACTGAAACATTGATTGACGAATCTGGAGCGAACTGGGAAAGATTGACACTGATATTTTGACTAGAGCCTGCAATATCCCAAACACAGTCGTGTATCGACAATGGGCTATCGGAAATTATAGGAAGGAAATCGTATGACGTATCCTCCCAAGGTAGTGAATAGTCTTCAGGGATTGTGACTACAGGCGCTTCATTTGGACCCAACGTTATCGTGTAATATCCCGAGACTGAGGTTTCAGCACGCATCAAAGTGAAGTTGCTAGAAAAGCCGCTAATCCATTCGTTTAGTGGGCTAGAAACATATTGCCATTCACCTGTTGTTGTGATTGTTAAATCCGAGGTTTGGCGGATATCGTTTTGGAATGGAACTTCCAATCTAACCAAAGATATGTGCGAGCGGGAACCTGAAACGTCTGCTGTTTCATTCCATCCCCACGTACTCTCTGCAAAATTGATGTTAGAATCGATTGAAACGTTAGAAAATAGCATTTCATTATCATCCAAAATGCAACATAGTGCATCGATTCCGTTGACATATGTGATGGTTTCAATCAACTGTTCTAGAGCATTGATATCCCCGTCTAAAAACCTGTCAACTTGACTTTCAATTCCAGCCTCTTGGCCTGGGATGAACGGAAGACCAAATCCGGTATTGAAAACGTGATTTGCTTGCCATGTGCCGGTAATATTCTCATTTGGATTCATCGTTGAATCGATTGTTAACAATGAACTTCCGTGTTCTTGAGTTGTGTTGATCTGGGCTTCCACCCATTCTACGGTTGGGGGCCATGTCGTATTTCCAATGGGTAATCCGTTGTGGGAGACTCTTGCTGTCCAACCCCCACCAAATTCACCAATTGTTAGGTTAGAGCCGTCCCAAGGGATTATCTTTCCAGAACCTGTGTGATACGCTGCAATCGAGATTTCTTTTGAGTAATTATTTGTCAGATTGTAAACGCTGACCTCAGTTGGAATAGTGATTTCGCTTTCGCTATTTCTTACAGCGCTTCCACCTTCTCCAATTAGGACGATTGGAATGCCACTTGGAGCGTTTACTGAACCATTGCTAACACTTACATTCCAATCGCTACCTAGTGCATACATTCTATCCGCACCATAAACTTCGAACAGATCTTCGATTATTGGATATGCTTCGAGAACTACGAATGTTTGAGATGATGGAACAGGAGGGTGCCACATTACAACATATCCATCGCAATGAGCACTCGGAGTATACATTGAACCTGATGGCTCTGAAATTGTCTTGCCAGTCCATGGGTCTGAAAGATGAACGTGGCAACCTTCTACTGGATTGCCAAATGGGTCCTCAACTTCTACTGTCCAAGTGTCTCCTTCGGTCGCCCAAACAGAAGGCATCAAGAGAATAATGGTTAGCAAAAGTATCCTGCGCACAAATGAATCGGGCTGTTCATTGCACATCAAGCAAACGGAGGTTCGCGCCCATATGTTCAAGGTCGTTCTTGTTTCAACTCGTAAGGAAGGGGGAGATTTATGCCCGGACTAATCACCATGGATGACTTGACAAACGAGGAAATTATTTCCATTTTGGATGATGCTGAAAGGCTGTTACCAGTCGCAAAAGGAGATACATATTTGCCCCTGCTACAGGGTAAAATCCTCGGTAATCTATTCTTCGAGCCATCAACTCGAACCCGCATGTCTTTTGAAACTGCAATGAAGAGACTCGGTGGCGATGTGGTTAATCTTGGAGATGTCAAAACCTCATCAGTGGTAAAGGGAGAAACCCTGTTTGATACGATTCAAATGGTAGATGGATACACCGATATTATCGCTATGCGTCACCCTAGACAAGGTGCAGCGCAATACGCCTCTGACAGCGCTCAAGTGCCGATTATGAACGGTGGTGACGGTGCTGGCCACCATCCAACCCAAACCATGCTCGATTTATTCACAATCAGGCAAGCACATGGTCGTCTAGACGGCCTCAATGTTGTACTTGCTGGCGATTTAAGATATGGTAGAACAGTTCACTCCCTATCTCACGCTCTGGTTAGATTTGGCTGCAATGTGACATTTGCATCTCCAGAAAGTTTGAGAATGCCTGAGGAAATTGTAAATGATCTCAAAGCTCACGGTGCTGAGGTGATTGAAACCACTAACCTGCTTGAGCAAATCAACAACGCAGACGTAATCTACATGACCAGAATTCAAAAAGAAAGATTCCCTGATGAGGACGAATACGCTAAAGTCGCAGGAGCATACAAATTGCATGCAAGAGACTTAGACGGAGCAAAAGAGAACATGATAATCATGCATCCCCTTCCAAGGGTAGATGAAATTCATCCATCGGTAGATGCAACTAGACACGCTTTCTATTTCGAGCAAGCTTTCAATGGGGTTGTAGCGAGAATGTCCCTAATGTGTTGGCTACTCGGTGTTAAAGTTCCAGAATCCATTGCAGGAGGTGGAAGTGAATGAGTCAAGAAAGCAACATGAGAAGAGTGACTGCAATCAAGAACGGTACAGTAATCGACCACATTCCTTCTGGTAAAGCCCTTTCAGTTCTCAAAATGTTAGGAATCGATGGAGGTATGTCAAATCCAATTTCAATGGTCATGAATGTGCCATCACAAAAGATGGGCGGAAAGGATATCATCAAGGTTGAGGACAGAGAATTAACTCAACATGAATTGGATAGATTGGCTTTGGTTGCTCCTGATGCTTCAGTTGCGATTATTCGCTCATACGCCGTTGCAGAGAAGATGGAAATCAACCTAACAGATGAGGTAGTAAATGTCGCAAGGTGTACTTTCTCAAACTGTATTACGACCAATCCAATGGAGCCACTTCCGCACAGGCTAATTCTTACAAAAAGAGAGCCTCTAGAACTGCGATGCAGGTATTGCGGTAAGAACCAGGAAATCGACAAACTCGTCGATAATCTGCTTTGAGATTTCAACTCTCAGATTTTGATCCAAGTCAGGGATAATAATCACAAATCAAGCAACTCAGCCTTCTCAATCGCCTTGAAATTTATCCATCCGGGCAAACCGAGGTCAACAGGAATTCCTCCAACAGTAGTGACTAGGCCCGTTAAAATTAGGTGATTAGCAAATGGTTGTGCCGGCCAATCCATCTTCCTAAGCGCTCTTTCACTCGTATTTATCGATTCTAATTCCTTTCTAATCGACCAAGCATTAGCACTCCAAGCATGAGATTTCAACGGATTGGTGTTGATTTCCGGAGCTGGAACTACATTGTGTGCTGAAGGCCACATCTTACCCCACTCTCCTCCTATTGAATCAGCCCAAATTAGGCCCGTTGGTTCAGGAGCAGGCAAATCCATCTTTCCTTGATAAGAGAGGTAAATTGCCAATCTTCGTAAATGAGGATGTCTAGGGTGTTCTTTCATCGTTTCTTGCACAATTTTCGTAGCGGTCGCAAGCATCCCTCTATCGATGTACAACAATGCCCTAGCGGTTTGACCATGAGGCCATTTTGTCATGTCAACCTTGTTTCTATCCGCCCAGGATTCTAATTTATCTAATGCGATATCTGATTGATTCCAAATTCTAAATCTTGCAATCTCTCCCAAAACTTGCAATTTCTGAACAGGTTTGAACTTCCAATCTTGGCTAGTGACTGGAACGCCATCCTTGTATCTCTTCAATAAACCAACATTGAATTTTGTCACCGAATCCATTCTAAGCATCATTCTCAAATCATCTGGTAATTTTTGAGAGGGGTCAAAAATTGATGCTAACCATCTTAGTCTAACCGCTTCAATATCTTCTTTAGGTAGTAATTTGATTCTAGGAATCGCTTCTTGCACATCTCTCTGCGCTAGTGAAATTGTTGACAATATCGTCCTCGCAATTTCAGCAGTTCTTCCGGTTTTTATGGCTAAGTAGGAGAGTGCGACCTCTTCTGCCTGGTCCCACTTACCCATGCCAGTTAGCAAGATCATACTGGCTTCGGTTCTTTTCACAAGTGATAGACCTTCAATACCCTCTTCTCCATGGTCTTCATATAGCCTCTCCATTTTTTCCAAGGCAGTCGACCAGTCATCGTTTGTGATTAGTTTAGCAATCGCTTCGTCCTCACGATAGATGATTTTCTCCATCGCTTCGAGTTTGGTTCTATTTTGGTTTGCCATCGCATCGAATGTTACATCTCCAAGGCGCTGGCCTGTTCTACGGGACATTATCCAAATTCCAAGGAAAACAATTTGTCCTCCTGCTGCTAACATCCAAGTTAATTCTTCCAAAGCATTCTTTCTGAGAACTCCACAAACAGAATCTTGCCATGTTCCACATTCAGCACCCTGTGGCAGGTACTGAGAATCCCAGAAGGTAAGCATCGCCAATGCCAACAACAG
>Ga0181568_10002248_pt1 | contig 17576 bp, 26 predicted proteins | sample 101ome_20_FD_133758 | JGI IMG/M metagenome (GOLD analysis project Ga0181568, IMG submission 133758) | Coastal salt marsh microbial communities from the Groves Creek Marsh, Skidaway Island, Georgia - 101404AT metaG (megahit assembly) | ecosystem: Environmental > Aquatic > Marine > Intertidal... | reverse complement strand
CAATGAAGATTTCAGAAATCACAATCAAGACCCCTGAAGCCAAAGCCAGCAGAGAGCTTTGCACCAGTTCAACCCCTGACAAGAAGTTGGGTGCCAGTAACCTAGCATCATGTAAGAGTCAAGGTTATCGTGCTCGTGATGGCGGCAAGAGCCACAAGATCGGTGCCAAACGAGTCAAAATGGATGGCAAGAAGATCAAGGGCAAGAAGTATGGTGGCCCAATTCCAGACTGGGGTTCCCGCAAATAATCCAGAACAGTCCCCTATCGTAACTCGTCGCTCCTTAGCAACCGCACTTGCTAAGATACAATAGTAGATTATAGCACAAAAATCTCATTTTGTCAAGCGAATTAATTCCAATTTATTTGAATAAAAGGGTTGACTTCTCCCCTCATTGTGTTATTATATATGTACATGGCATATAGGAGTAATAATTCAGTACAATTCGCCACAGAAGCAGAGCGGGAATTTTGGAATAATTCAGAATATTCAGTAAAATATAACAGTATAACCCTGTTACGGTTAATTAATCACAGTGGATATCACATGCAGAAGTTAACCACTCGGGGACTGTATGAGTACATATACAGTATATGTGGAGTACAACCTGGTGAATGTTTAATTAAACGTGTAAATGAAGGTCACCCCTTTGGCGACTTTACAGTAGAGATCAGGTTTGTAGACGCCTACACTAAGAGCCTATTTAAACTGGGTTCAGAATAGTACTCAGTGTGACACATACTTGTGTACACACACATGTGCGTGTATGCGTGTATGTACAGCGGGGCCTCTACCCGATACCACTTTACCAGTTTGGGGGTGGTGTTTTTAACACTATATAGTGTGGTTGACAGGGTGGGAATAGCGGTTTTAATATAGTTCGCACACTTCATGGGGAAGGTCTCTTCAACTTATTTTCGCCATTGTAGGTATTTTAAATGCATTTCGGCCAGAATAATGACAGTTTTTACACTGTATATATGCTGTATGGGGAAGGTCTCTTCAACTTATTTTTCCTCTATATATGTGCTATATGCGTACAGCGGGGCCATTATATGGTTTCGCCCAGAACTGTTAGCTCATTAACTCACATGCTTGTATAGGGGTGCAGGTCAATGGTGTATAGTGTACATGTACGGTGACTGCTCAACTCCAGAACTATTCGATGTATTACTCGCAATATTAATACAGTAGGCCTGTCAATCGAACTCGGTCAACTGCTTTCAGTTTAACTGTTTATGGGGTGTGTTTTCACCGCTTTCGGGAGGGGAACTGAGCGCCGATCCTGCAGGCTTCATCTGTATCACTAATGTGTTGTGAATGGGTCAAGTGGTAGGTAAATATGTGTATGTATAAAACCAGTTTAGTTCAACCAAATTTCGGGCAAGGATACAGTGATGCAGTCAGTTATTGGCTGCCTCACAGTGTGGCCTGTGTGTATGTTTACACAGCATTAGATCCCAATTACGCAGATCAATTTATATTAAATAGAATTGTTTATCAGCGAGAGAATATAACTGAATGTGCTCTAGACATGGGCTTTGATGACATTGTGTTGTTCAGTAATTACATGTGGAATTGGCAATATAATTGTGCATTGGCGGCTGAATTAAAGCGAATTAATCCCGATGTTCGCATAGTATTTGGAGGTCCTCAGGTATCAGAGTGGCGTTTGAATGAACAAATAGATCAATATCCTTTTGTGGACACATGGATTATTTCAGAGGGTGAACTGAGTTTTAGAAGTTATATAGATGATTTAACAGCAGGCACACCAAAAACTGTTTATTCTGCACAGCGATTAGAACATTTAGACACTGTGAGTCCTTATTTGAGTGGGTTTTTTGATGATTTAATTGCCAACAGCCAGCACAGTTGGAATACCACACTGGAAACCAACAGAGGATGTCCATTTCGTTGCACATTTTGTGACTGGGGTTCGTTGACTTATGCCAAGGTAAAAAGGTTTCCTGAGGAGCGAGTTTATCAAGAAATAGAATGGATCAGCAGAAATAAAATAGATTATGTGTTTATTGCTGATGCCAATTTTGGTATGTATCCAGAGCGTGACATGCTGATAGCACAATGCATGACTGAAAATCAGCAAAAATATGGCTATCCTGAGGTTTGGAATGCCAATTGGCACAAAAACAGTCGTCAAAATGTCATACCAATTGTAGAACATCTCACCAAGGGTGGTAAAAATCGTGCCATGACACTGAGTGTACAGAGCATGACGGAAGGTGTACAAACAGCAATTGAACGCAAAAACATGGATATTAGCCACATGCAAGACATGTTTGACCTGATCAATTCAAAAGGGTTAGCCAGTTATACAGAATTAATACTGCCATTACCACTAGAAACTGCACAAAGTTGGCGTGAGGGTCTAGCAGAAGTGTTGCGAATAGGACAGCACAACAGCATAGAAATATGGTTTCATCAATTATTAGAAAATGCAGAAAGCACCAAGACTCACGCGGAGCAATATGGTTTTGAAAGTCGTGAATTATCAGGTTATGTGGGTGGTTATGTGGCCCCAGATGATGCTGACATACTGGAAAAAACAGAAGTTGTTGTGAGCACTAACACAATGACGTACAAAGAATTTATTGATTGTTGGCAATATGCCAGCATGATAATTAATTTTCACTGTGGAGGCTGGACACAAATATTAAGTCGTGTGTGGAATATTCAAGGAAATACCACATATTTAGAATTTTATAATAAATTATATGATGCATTAGAGCAAGATCCCAGTGAAATTGGTGCCGCCTGGCGCCAGCAACGACATGATTTAGATATGTTTTTAAATGGTAATGCGCCTAATGGGTTTGGCGCTCACACATTTTTATGGAGATTAAATAAAACTCTGCACGAATATTTTTATGTTACACATGAATTTATTAATAAAACATTTGATGTGAGTGGCAGTATTGCACAAGCACAATTCGATTTTATTCATCAATATGGTAACGAATATCCTAAAAAAGTGATGTTAGATACCAATTATTATGAATTATTAGAAAATCCTTCAGCAGAAATAACTCAGGGTTTATTCGAATACGTTATAGATATTGCTAATAATAGCAGTGATTGGAATAAACATTTAGATAATTTATATTTTAAACGCAGAATGGGTTACGGAAAAACAATACCTACATTATTTTTCAGCAGGACACGATGATACAGTTAAAAAAATACGGATTAATTTTTATTAAAACTCAACGCACTGCCAGTACTGCCATAGCAACAGCTCTCAGTCTGCATGCAAAGGAAACAGATATTGTGGTAGAACTGGACACACAAGAAACATATTACAGGGCTCGCAACAGTGGAGACTACACAGAATGGACCATTGCTCGAGATATTCCCAGTGAATTAATTAAAACTCACAAATTATTCTGCATAGAGCGTGAGCCTGTGAGCAAATGCATCAGTCATTACAGTTGGCTTACAGATAAAAAGAGACCTCTAACACAGAAATTGCAAATGACTTGGACGCAATATATAAACAGCACACTACTGCCTATAGATCATTTTCGCTACACAGACGACGACAATCAATTAATTGTTGATAAAATAATTAAATATGAAAATTTACATGAAGAATTATCTGAATATTTGCCAATTAAATTAGATAAAAACATTATTAGCAGACAAAGCAATTTATTAGATATTGAAGTAGACGATGAATTACGTGAATTTATTTACAATAAATTCTCAGAGTCAAACAAGCATACTGGCTATGCACTATAATATATTAAATGTAACATTTCGCGAAGATATATTTCGCAGTGAAATATTGTGTTATTCTTTGAATAAATTCTGCAATGATGATTACACTATGCATGTTGTGGTCAACGACGATTGGGAAATATTCGAAAATAATAAATCAATATTCGATAAATTCCCTAATGTTAAGTACTTACATCACAGTGAATTTGTAGACCCGTGGCCAACCAATATTACAAATTATCCAAATAAAAACGACGGCTGGATAACTCAACAAGTGGTCAAGTGTAGTTTTTTTAAATATTGTAAAACTGATTATCTCATAATTGACAGTAAAACAATAATTATGCAACCGATACAACTAAGTGATTGGGCACATTGGGGTGGCACTACCCAAATGCCTTGGGGCGACTACAATAATGCTAATGTGGTTGCAGTAGATGCTTATAAAAAACAATTTAATAAACCTGAAATTGACCCAACTAAACTAGGTTGTCTTCAAGGAATACCGTTTTGGTGTCCTGCAGATACTTGGAATAATTATAATTTCGATAATTTATACACAGATTTATTTGTGCTAACACCGCACGGCGATGGAGTTAGAGGAATTATCACTCCAATTGAATATGCACTTATGGCAGTGCTGTTAGGTGATGAATATACCAGTAAACATCATAAACAAAAACCTGTTGGAGGTTATTGCAATAAATTTAAACCCTTAGATGTATTAGAACAATATAAGATATTAGGCTGGAAGCCAGAGTTTTGGCCAATAGATGGTGTTAACGTTTTATACAAATTGTGTCTGAGCAGAGGCTTAGAACTAGAAAAAATAAACACTATTCACCGCGGTGATACCTGCACAGAATTTAAATTAATATGAAATTTTATATTTCAACGTAAACTACTGCAAGAATACTTGCTAACACCATTAAAAATATTGGTTGACAAAAACTAAAAAGATCATATACTAATACTTGGAGCGACCCAATCATTCGTGATGCAGTCGCATTTTTAACGCCCCAGTAATTCGTTACGCAGGCTTAATTTATAAGGTAAAACTATGAAGAAAAACAAAGGCAAAGTCGAAGCCTATAATCGACAACAAGAAATCAAAAAGTTTCAAGATAATTTTGAGATTAAGTTTGATATGAAGGACGATGCTATTGACACAAGAACAATGGCAGAGAACTACGAACATGGAATTATTCCATTAGAGGACATTTCACAAGCAATTGAAGTTGTGTTGGGTCCAAACAAAAGACCTAAAGTTAGGACATTCGATCCTGAATTAGATGGATATTTACATTTCGATTGGCATGAATGGACTGAATTATATCTGTGGCCAAAATTCCAACGCGATGTTGCACCTAATCATATCTTTAAAATAGAAGGAGACTGGGATGATACTTGTCCTATTGTGCCTTGCGGAATTAAAGTAACAATAGGTGATGTAACTTATGTGTTTATTTGGGACGGGCATCACACCTGTCAGGAAATGAAAAGACAAGGATATACTAAATTTCCTGTATGGTTTTTAGATGTTGATGCTATGTTAGAAGATGGTGTTGAAATTCCAGATGAATTTGATAATATTGTTGAATTTGCTGTGAATAAAGCAGGTACTAATATGGTACGAATTAACAGCAAAAACAAAAGAAAACTTAGTGCCTACGATGAGTTTATGATTCTGTTAGAAGTTAAAGACTCAGCCACAGTTGCTATGAATAATATTTTATCAGCAGTTGGTTATGTGCCTAAGAGACATCCAGTTGAAGGTGGCTTTACACAGATTAAAAGTGGAATAGACATCTTCAATAATGCAGATGAGTACGGAACTAAAGGCAAATACTTTAAACGAGGATTGCAATTTCAAAAACGCCATTGGCCAATGGCTCCTGCGGAGTTAGAAATATGGCGTCCTATGGCACTACTTTATAAGCAGTGTGAAATAGAAGGCTTTACTCTAGACGAGCAGTTTGATATTGAACTAGGAGAATACCTAACTAAAACTTATGGCGATCCTAGTAGCACTCAAGAGAGTCTTAAGGAACTTTATTATGCTGAATTACATAATAAAGGTTTTAAAGAGCCAAGAGATCATGACCAATGGAGAGTTTATGACACAATAATTAATGTGTATAAAAAGAATATTGGTAGAATTGATTTACCACAAGCACAGTGTAGATTCTAATTATGAAGTTTTTATATTTAAAATTAGATCCGTTTGGTGCTGATGCATGTAAAATAGGTATTACCTCCAAGCCAGATGTTAGGCTTGGAGTGTACCAAAACAGTTATTACCACGGAAGTCATACTGCGACATTTGATTATTTGTGGGTTGGTGACGATAAAAATATTAATAATATCGAAAAAACCCTAAAAACCCAAATGGGCCTTAGCATTCAAAAGGAAGGCAGAGGACATTCAGAGTGGATAAGCGAACCTGCAGACGTTGTTTTAAACCAAATTAGCGAAACTATAAAAGGTTATCGGTATAAGGTATTTAGAGCAACAGAACGCCCGGTCACTATTTATAACTTAGATCAAGTTATAGATAAGTGTAAAAAAATGGTTGACAACAATTAATTTGGTGTTATACTATTATCAAGTTTGGAGTTTAGGACTCTTTCCCTACTCCAAGCGATTTGTTTAATGTTGAAAAAATAGGAGGTCATATGACTACATCAACTACAACTGTAACTAAAGAGTCTAAAGTACTTACGGCTCTTCAAGCAGGAAGAACTCTTTCTTCTGCACAACTTAGAAGCCAATTCGGCGTCGGTAACCCACAGGCTGTTATTCAGTCTCTTAGATTCAAAGGATTTCCAATCTATTTGAACACTGTAACTGACACTAAAGGCAGAACTAGAAACGTTTATCGTTTAGGTACTGCTTCTAGAGCAGTTATTGCCGCTGGTTACAGAGCAATGGCTAACGGTACTGTCTAATATTAGACTTGAACCAGAAAAAGGGCCTGCGGGCCCTTTTTTCTTCATAAATACTTGTAACAATTAAAACACCTTATAAATATTTGTATGACAGTTTATGACAGACTCTTAGAGCTTAACACACGAAACGGTGTGGCTCCCAGTATCAATCCTGAAATCAAAGAACTGATTGAGAAGTTGATAGGCTTCGGTTATTACAGTTCTGATACAGAATCAATGCGTAGCACACTGGTAAAAGAATTAGTTGCGTACCAAATTCAATCTAATATTAACACTGTGGTGTTAGGAATGAGCGGAGGCATTGACAGTGCCTTAACTGCAAGTTTATTTAAATCTGCAGGGTACAACGTGATTGGGTTAACTTTACCCATACATCAAGACCCAAGTGAAACACAAAGAGGCGTTGAAGCATGTGAAGCACTTGGTATAGAACATTACGAATTTGATCTATCTGATGCATTTGACTTTATGTCTAGTAACATCGACACGTTCGATCAGTCGCAACCAGATAAAATAAGACAGGGTAACATTCGAGCAAGACTTAGAATGATTACATTGTACAACATGGCCGCGAAACATCACGGCTTTGTTGCGAGCACAGATAACTTTAGTGAACTTGCCGCAGGGTTTTGGACTCTGCACGGAGACGTGGGCGATGTTGCTCCTATCCAAAGTTTAAGCAAAAGTTGGGAAGTACCAATGTTAGCAATAGAACAAAACGTTCCTGACAGCATCATTAAAGCAATACCCACAGATGGATTAGGTGTTGCAAATGGTGATGAGGATCAGTTTGGTTTTTCATACATGGAGTTCGATGCTGTTCTGTTTGCATTGATTGGTAAGATAGATTTTTCACAGGAGTTACCAGAGACTCAAGAGCTGGTTGCTAATGTGAGAAGGAGGATAGCAAGCACAGGATATAAACGTAATAATCCTGTAAACTTGTTTCATCCATTAGACGGCTCTACACGTTATAGTAACTTAGAGTCATTTGACAACACACAGATAGGAGAATAGATATGGATCCAGTATTATTATTCATCGGTGTAGTTGTTGTATTAGGCGGCGCTGTTTGGTTCTTTAACAAAAGCGACAATGATGTTGTCGGCGGCGGCGAGTCAGGTTTTAAACCTACTCCAGTTGCTCCAGCAAAACCTGTAGCAGAACCAAAAGCAGAAGTGAAGAAGGCGGCACCTAGTGCTCCTAAAGCACCTACTGCTAAAGCACTTAATGCAATGACTAAGAAAGAAATTGACCAAGTCGGTAGAGATTTCGGCGTTACTTTAGACGCAAGAAAGACCAAAGCCGCTATGGTAAAAGACTTTCAAGCCGGTATTAAAGCACAAAAAAAGTAATATAACTTTTACTACTAAAAAAGCCTCACCAGAGGCTTTTTTTGTGACTCTGAAAAAGTGGTTGACAAGAATAAATAATTAAGTATAATATGTATTACTATTAACAAATGGAGTATCCAATGAAAAACTTTATTAAAGCAGGTCTAGCAGTTGTAGCAATGATAATTGCTGTGGATGTTAGTGCATATGACCAAGAGCAAGCCCTAGTTGTTGATGTAACACCAAACTATCGCACAAAGACAACTTATGAAACAAAAACCTTTTATGAAGAACAGTGTTTTGTTGTTGAGCAGAAAAATAGAGGTCTCATTGAACGTGCAAACAATGGAGTGTTTGGTTCTCTAGAAGGAACAATAGGAACAGGTATCGGTGTTGCTATAGGTTCTGAGATCGGCGGTGGTAAAGGAAATGATGCCGCTAAGATTTTAGGTGGAATAATCGGTAATAAAATTGGTAATGATATTGGTGATCGAAACAGAATTGCTAGAGGTGAAACAGAATGTGCCACAGTACCTGTAACTGTACAAGAACCTCGCACTGAGACTTTCATTAAAGATTATTCAGTTACAGTTAAGATTGAAAACTCGTACTTTAAGGTTACTAGAAGTAACGAACCAACAGTTGGTTCTTATATTCCTGTCTCATTAACTGTTAGATAGTTGTTCCAACTTTCGTGTTTGATTTCAAACTCTAACTGACGTCTTTTATTTACTAACTCCCAGTAGTCTGGACGGTGAGGAACCGTTCTAGGCCTGGGAGTCAACTTATCTCCCTTACCATGATTGCAAGGCTTACAGGCTGCCACAACATTTTCAAAATTACTTTTACCGCCTTTTGAAATAGGAATCACATGATCTACTGTAAGGTCTTTCTTTGGTAAACTTATTTCACAATACTGACAAGTAAACATATCTCTTAACATAATATTGTACTTGCTGTATCTTGGATTAGTGTATCGTCTCATCATTTTCTTTAACATGATCACTGCTGGTACTCGGGTTTCCCAAGTTGCACTATGAACTACCCAATCGTCGTACCAATCTAGCACATGAACCTTGTCCATGTATAAGTATGTGATTGCATGTTTCCACTGAATAGCGGATAATGGTAAAAGCGAAACTGGTTGGCCATCTGCATTAAGGAGCAGTGTGTCTGCCATGGTATGATTCCTCTGTTATACATTTATTTACCACAGGTAAATAGTAGTATGACAACACATTTGGAACAATTATACAATAGATTGAAAGGCTCATGTCCTGAATTAGTAGGAAAAGGATCGAGAGGTACAAGAACATGTGTCAAAACAACAGGTCAAACCTTTCGCGTAGGCCAAGTAGACCCAACAATGTTTGCATGCAATCAATCAATATTAAAACTCAAAAATCCTTGCGTCATAGTAGATAATATGTATGAGTCGGCTATAATAAACTTTTTTAAAACTAAGGAACCATCTCATGAAACTAACGATTTCTTAATTTTTCTTTGGTGTTGGAAAGACTGGCATAAAAATAAGAAATTCGATTGGCCTATAGTCATACAGTCAAATTTTAGATCATCTAAAAGTACATACAACACATATGGTGCTAAACATAGGTTAAATGTAGCATTGATATACAACATGATTTTTGGTACTACCTATACTGTGGAAACTATAGGTGAAAAATTTATAGACGGACCATTATACAATAAACCGGTATCTAAATTTGTTACCAGTACTAATAAAAGTGTAACACCATCAGATCCATATCCAATTGTGGAGGGGCACCGTGTTAATATTTCTGCTAGAAATATTTATGAACGAGAATCAGTGATAGCCGTTATAGAACAATGCGAAAGTTTTGATTTACAGTTCAATGAAGTAACAGCAAAACAATTAAACACTATCTTTGATACTGATTTCTTTAAAGTAGGATCTAAATGCATAGATATCACACTTCATGATCATTTGTTCGAATTTATTGAAAGATATGCTTCACATGATAACAAACCAATGATAGATGCTATGTCAGCAGGCATTTTTTCCTGTATTTTGCTTAAAATTCCGGTAGAATCCAAGTATTTTTCACTAAAGTTATGACCACATACCTAGAACAGTTGCACAACAGATTAAATGCTTCATGCCCTGAAATAGCAAAAAAGCCCCTCCACAGATCAGGAGTTAGAACAACCGAGAAACATTTTTTAGTAGCACAGGTATCTCCAATGCAGTTTCATAACGTTCAGTGTTTTATGAAAGACAAAGAGTCAGGTGTGCGGCTATCTCTACTTGAAGAACATTTATTATCTTTTATAGAAGAATTGTACAATCATAAATTAGATAGACTGAATAAACTCGATGTAATACCACAAGGATATGCAAACTTTTTTACTTTTTTTTGGTGCTGGGAAGCCTGGCATAAAAATAAAAAATATGACTGGCCGATAATTGTGGATCCTTCGAGATCAGATAAAGGATCGTATGCTTCATACGGCGGCAATCATAGATTAATGGTTGCACAGATTTATAACATGATTTTTAGTAGTAACTATACTGTGGAAACTATCTGCGAAAAACATGCAGACTATTTCAAAGGCCAGCCATACAACAAGCAAGTGACTAAATTTTTATATGGTAGTGGCGGCAAAGTTACAATCGACAGGCCACATCCTGTTGTACACGGGCACAAGTGTAGCATATCATATAGTAAACATCATGAGCCACAAGTATTAACCAAAATAGTTAATTCATTTGACTGGCCAGATCTATTATTCAATGAAGTGGCGGCTAAGCAATTAAACAGCATTTTTAATACTGATGTGTTTCAAACCGGATCTAATTGCATAGACTTAACACTTAAATTACCTTGGTTTAAATTTTTACAAGACTACACAATGGCTTCTAATAGAGCCGCGCCTGCCTCTATGTTGTGTGGGCTTTTTTGCTGTATTTTTCTAAAAATTCCGGTAGAATCCGAGTATTTTTCACTAAAATTCCAGAAATAGTGGTTGACAAATACTCAAAATTTGCTATACTATATACATAGTTAGGAAAAAGGAGTAACAAATGTTTTACATTATTTCACAAAAATCAGGTAGAATCCACAGAGAGCCAAGCAGACGCTCATGGGAATCTAACTTGTACAAATCAGCATCTGCCGCTAAAGCAGGTATTACTAGAACTATCAAGTATTACCAAGCGGCAATTGATGAAGTTGCTGAAGTTGTTGCACAAGGTAAGCCCGAGTTTCATGCTCGTAGGTACAATGCATTCCGTGATGCAACTGATTCTGCACTTGGTAGAACTCATTGCTTCGACAGAGACAACTATGAAGTTGTTGCAGTTGAGGATTATGTCGAGCCTCAAGTTACTAGGACAGGTATTGCTCCTGGAACTGGTAAAGAGATTACTGTCACTATGGGCATCAACGAAGTTGGTGGCTGTACTGATCCGTTAACTGAAACTTATTGGAGCATGTAATGTTGACTGATTATAAAATCTTAGAAATCGAAAATGATGAGAGTGCCTGGAAGTCAGGCTCTCTACAAGGATACATCACTGAAAGTTATTACAACCTTGTTGATGCTTTCGGTGAGCCTACATACTCTGAGCCTAGTGGCGATGGTAAAGTAAACACTGAATGGGTATTGCGTTTTAAAGTTATTGACAATGATGCTGAAGACCCAGATGATTGGGAATACATTCATGCAACCATTTATGACTGGAAAGAAGAGAGTCCAGAGGTTGCACGACAGTCAGCAAAATATCGATGGCATATTGGTGGTACGAGTCACATGTCTGATGATGTGGTAACCAAAGCAATCGAAGAACATTTTAGCAGGTAGTTACTCCCTAACCAATCCTGCAAGGGCACTTCGGTGCCCTTTTTTTGTACTTCTGCCGATAAATACTATTAACATAGGTAGAGGTACACAGTATGATGGAGATCGCGGCGGCTATTTCTTTAGCCACATCCACATTCAATGCACTCAAAAAAGGTATGGAAGCCGGTCGTGAAATAGAAGACATGATGGGTTACTACGGAAAATGGTTTGAGGCCAAAGAAGCCTTAAGCGAAAATGCAATTGAAAGTTTAAATCAACCGTTAGTTAAAAAACTGTTTTCTGGCAATAGTATAGAAGCACAGGCACTGGAAATCACAACCGCAAAACACAAAATAAAACAGATGGAAAAAGAGTTGTACGAGTATTTGCTTTACTCAGGACAGCAAGAATTCTATAACGACATGATGCGTGAACGCAGAATTATCAGGGAAGCCAGAATACGTGAAGCAAAAAGAAGAGCAGAACGCAAAGCACTCTGGACGGATATCATCGTAGGTGGCACCCTCATTGGACTTTCAATAGGCCTCATCATATGGCTTATTACATTTGTTGGACAGTATGCAAAATAAAGGGGGCACCGAAGTGCCCTTTTTTCTTAACAAAAAATTAACTTAATCTTAACGCTATTGTAACAGAACTGTAATCGGTCTTCCGCTAAATATAGTCGTAACCTTAATAGCAAACCCACTAGGCAAATTGTTAGCACTGTTACAACATACTAAAAAATAAAACAATCAGAACGCAGACACCAATAGGAAAAACTGCATTTCTGAACAACTAATTTTAGGAGTTCGAAATGAAATCATTTCTAATTGGTCTCTGTGCTATAGTACTGACTATTCCTGCATTCGCAGAGACCCCATCAGAACAAGAATACAACTACAAAATCAAACAAGACGATTGGGAATACACTTTTCGTACCAGGGAAGATCGCTGGCATGTGGAAGTGGGCAACAAAGTAGGTCCTGTTGAAGTAATGTATCGATATGCAGATCAAGACGGTACCATAGAGAACCGTATTAAATTCACAACTGAGCTCTTTTCTTACAAAGACCTTGTCACAGAAGGAAGAATGGAGTATCGTCATTTCGATAACCGAGAGTCACATTGGCGTTATCGTTTCATAGTAGAATACACTCCGCACATTACAGGTAATCTTTATCTGTATGCGAAATGGCAACCTCGTTGGAGTTTTAAAGATGCTGGCACAAAGTTCGATGCCAGAGATCAACTGGGCATTACCTATAAAGGTGATGGTTGGAAAATAACTCCTTTCATAGAACGCACTAGCACAGAGCACTATGAAAGAAAAATGACAGTGACAGGTATTCACTGGGAGGCTAAAATATAATGGATATGATGACTTTATTATGGACCGTGCTGGGTTTTGGCATGGCGTCATACACAGTTATCGCCAATGATAGTATTCAAACATTAGGCACATGGATTCAATCAAACAAAGATAGATTTGATTGGAAAACTATGTGGCTGGGTGCAAGCAGTGTGTTACTGTTTGCATTGTGGTATGGATGGACTGTTAATGGTGGTGATATATCGTACGGTAGGCTAGATAAAATACCCTACATAGAACCACAATGGTATCATGCACTAGCACCAGGTGTGCTATTATTACTAACCAGATTTGGTGTGCCAGTTAGCACATCGTTCTTGGTGTTAAGTGCATTTGCTAGTACCTTTGTGTTAGAGAAAATGCTGGTAAAAAGTTTTGCTGGATATGGCGTTGCGGCTGTCAGTGCTTATGTGATATGGGCAGTGATATCCAAATGGCTTAACAATGTACAACTAGGCGGCAGTGAGCGTAACTGGACTATTGCACAATGGACTGTTACTGGTTGGCTGTGGTGGACATGGTTAAGTCATGATATGGCTAACATGGCTGTGTTTTTGCCCAGAGAAGTTAGTGCAACAACACTAGCGGCTATCAGTGCATTGTTTATTGCTGGCATGGGCTTTATGTTCAGAGAGAAAGGTGGCAAGATACAAGGCGTTGTTCAAAGCAAAACAGATACAAACTATGTTAAGAGTGCAACACTGATTGACTTAGTTTATCTGATTATACTGTGGTACTTTAAACAGTACAACAACATACCAATGAGCACCACTTGGGTGTTTATAGGTTTACTTAGTGGTAGAGAACTTGCTATTGCTACATTCCAAGGCGGATCAAAGAAACTGGAAGAAGTATTTCCTGTGATTGCAGGAGACTTTGGTCGCTTGATGGTGGGTGTTGCGGCAAGCATGGGTATCATTATAGGTATTCATACACTAACATAAAAAAAGGGCCTTAACGGCCCTTTTTTATTATGCTAAAAATTGATTAGCAATGCGATCAAATCTACCGGCTTGCATAGTTTTATCTAACTGATGCCACCATTTCTTCAGATGTTTCATATATTTTCTCCAGTTCGTGGGTACGACATGTAGAGAAACCTTCAGGGGTATGTAGTTTAAAACTTCGTGAGATTCTGTTACTTAATTCCACTTTGCGATATCGCCCTGTTGGGCACTCGCGGTGTCGAATTATTTTGCCTGAGTAAACATTTCCTTCTGTTGTGTGGTAGTAAATGTGTGTGCTACTCAGTGCAATTTGCTTCAGATCACTTCTTTTAATGTAATCGTCAGCCAATGCTGGTCCGCTGTTTACGAGCAAGATCAACATGGCTACTACGCCTATTGGCTTCACCATAATCTTCTCCTTATTGTAATGCAACAATCGTGCAAATTTAATGTTACAGTTATGTTACAAAATTATTTATCAAACTTAACAGACTGTTTAACAGAGTTGTGAAAAACCGGTTCAAACCCACCAAATTGCCCAAAATTTCTGGCAATTTTTTTAAAAATCCAGTAAAATCAATGGTTTATAGCCACATTTTCTGGTAGATAATGGTTGACATATCCGCAAAAGGTGGTATAATATATGTATAGTTTGTAAAAAGGTAGGAGTTTTTATGTTAGCAAATGAAGTAAAGATAGCAGGTGAGACGGTTCGTAAAGAGCGTTTTGGACTTGCTAGTAGCAATCCTGAAAACAGGACTTTCACAGGTGATGTTCTTTTCACCAATCAAAAGCAAAACGATTTCTCAAAGAGCATTGAGGAGAAGTTCCAAGATACTGCTCAGGTAGATGGTTTGACTGTATGGAAATCAAATGGTGAAGTTCCGTTTGCAGACATGCTGTTGGACTTTGTGCAGATTGGTGCTATCACTTTTGAGCAGGCTGAGTTCTCATTGTTGCAGAAGCAGAAAGACGATTCTGCCGCACTTGAAACTCTTTTTAGAAACGAAGACGGTATGATTGTTTTGGGCGAAGGTGCTCTTAACTATCGTGATGAACGTCTTGCAAAAATCCAGGAGGCAGTATAATGTTGACACCAGAAATTCATCAATTGGCAGTTCGTAATGCACAAATTGCAACGGACGATTATATTCAGCAGAATGGAGAACATCCATTCAACTGTGGCTTTGCTTGGGTAACCACTTTTGTAAAGGGTAACACCAAGTTGGGCAAGAGTTTTATTGCTCAAGGTTTTAAGAAAAGTTATGACGGTGGTTACAAGTTGTGGAATCCCTCAGGTCATAACACTCAGGACATGAGTGCCAAGATGGCTGGTACCAAGGCGTATGTTGATACGGTAGAGCGTTACTTGCCTGAAGTTAAACTTTACGAAGGTTCGAGGTTAGACTAATGCCAACTGTAGTTAGCACCAAACACCATTGCGGTGAGGGCATTCAAAAAGTCTATAAGTTTGAAAACGGACTTTGTGTGAGTGCAATTAAAACTCCTTTCTCCTATGGTGGTAGAGACGACAAGTGGGAGATCAGTGTAATGGATCGAGAAGGTGGTTGGTTCACCAAACAGATCTTCTTGGACGCTGACGATGATGTCATTGGCCATATCCCTAACAACGAACTGCAAGGATATTTAGAAGAGGTAGAAGCATATGGCGAATGCTAAAAAGTTTGCTAAGATCGAGCACTACGGAAAACTCCTAGTGCCTTTTGAGTTGTTAGAGAAAATTGTTGCTGAAGGTTACATGGTAGAAACCTCATACGGCGACAAAGGGTTTAACAGTATTGAGCCCATCTCTAAAATTGAAATTTACGATAGCGAAGATGTCAAAATGGCACTCGCTCAAAAAAATCTGCAGGAGTAATCATGGCAGTTGAAAGCGATTTCATTCAGTTACTACACGACTTCAAAGAAGCATGTCGTGGCCACGACTGGTTTTATCAGTACAGTGATGACCATAGTGTTTGGCAGAAAGGCAGTAAGCAGTCTGCAAACATTAATGCTATGTTCAAAGAACTGAAAGAGCATGGTCTAGGTACTGAAGCAGATAAAATTTACGACGAACATCGTCCGAGGAACTTTTAATGTTAGAAGTAATTGGTTTTATAGCATTGGCTTACTTGTTTTTCAAGTTTGCTCCTGCTATTTTAGAAGGCATATTTAAATTTGCTGTGATCTGCATAGGTTTTTTAGCATTTCTTATTGTGTGTAGTTGGATCACATCATTTTTTTAGGAGAAGTTATGGCTAGAGAAATAGAAATAAAGCCTGGGTATATGTATCCGAAAGGTACGTTTACTGAAGCACAAATCAGAGATATGGTTGGTGCTCCTACTCGCGAAGAAGAAGCGGTGTGCGTTTGCGGAGATCGTATTGAAGACTGCAAACACGGCTACGAACATATGACACATGGCTGTTAATTACTCTCAATTCTTAGATTGGATTGATGTAGACAAGTGGAATGACATCTGCAGTCAAGTCTTTGATGCCAAAGTGCTGAACGAATCCAGCAATAGGATGACCAAAGAAAAATGGATTCTAGCAGGTCTCGAACTTAGTAATCATGCAAACAACATTGATTGGGTTGACTGTTACGATTACGATCTAATGTTTAACGATTGGAATAATGCTAAGATCGAAGTAAAGACAGGCAACGATCCAATCTTTAGCAGAGCAAAAGGCAAACAAAAAGATGTAGTCAAACTCAAAATGAAGAACATCTATGAAAGCAGTTACGATAGAACTACTTTAGACAAAGACTTTGACTACTTAATGATTGTGCAGTTAAGTCCTGTGTTTGCTATTGCCTTTGCTGATTATCAAACAGTGTGCGATCATTTAGTGCAGTTAAAAGACGGATTCTTAACACGAATTCCTACAAACAAGTTAGACATAATTTACTCAAAATCAACCGCATCAAACGGTTCAAGTTCGATTGACTTTGATCCAAAAAGTGTTATAATAAAACAATTAAAAGAAGCAGGATATTAATGGAGTGTATATTAAACTAATGCAACCTTGGAACATTATACAGAAACTGGAAAGTGATAACAGCCGCTTGTTCAAAGAAGAAGTTGTTGGTAACTTTATCGGTGACAGCAAGTTTAGACACGGCCTACAGAAGGCTCTTAACCCACTAGTTACATTTGGTGTTAAGCAAGTCCCAGAGAAGAAAGAGCCCACAGGCGAAGGCCTCAGTTGGGATGACTTTGAAAGTCTTGCACTAGATCTAGAAGAGCGTGTACTCACAGGACATGCGGCTCGTGATGCAATACTTGTTGCAATGGCTAAGGCTACACAAGAAGAATGGAACGATTGGTATCGTAGGATACTGATCAAGGACTTGCGTTGTGGTGTAAGTGAAAAGACTGTAAACAAAGTAGCACCAGATACTGTGCCTGT
>Ga0181568_10002246_pt1 | contig 17578 bp, 26 predicted proteins | sample 101ome_20_FD_133758 | JGI IMG/M metagenome (GOLD analysis project Ga0181568, IMG submission 133758) | Coastal salt marsh microbial communities from the Groves Creek Marsh, Skidaway Island, Georgia - 101404AT metaG (megahit assembly) | ecosystem: Environmental > Aquatic > Marine > Intertidal... | reverse complement strand
CGTTGTTCTTGCTGCCGGATTAATTCCGATAAGCTCTGCCACTTCTTTGTTAACTTGTCTAACAATTTCTGCTCCTTCTCTTTGTACTTCTTCATCAAATAGAATGTCTGGATTGTTCATCCATCCAGTTACGGAAACTCCCAATAGAGCTTCGCGTTCAAAGATTTGTTTTGTTGTTTCGTCTAAGTATTTAAACTTGGTGTAACCAGCTTGTAGAGTTCCCATAATAGAAGCTGCTCTACACGCTTTGTAGAACTCTGCAGATGAGGTACACTTTCCACCATTGATCTCAGTAAGATTACATCCTTGCCATCCTGACTTTCCATCAATCTGTGGATACATACCAATCTCAACACATGGATTTGTTGTAAAGTCTTTGTCATCGACAAAGTAGAAGCCTGGTTCTCCAAACTCTTTAATTGACTGCATGATTGACTTAAACTGCTCTTTTGAGATTTCATCTCTAACGATAACAGCAGAGTTGTTAGAACGCCCACGTTGAGCATTATCAATAAACCAATTCCCAGTCTTCGCATTAATCATCTCCTCATCATCTGCACTGAAGAGACAAATGGTAGCTGAACGTCTTACACCTCCAGCCAAAACTGCATCTGCAGCGTGCATAGCAATATCATAAACATCAATAGGACGCAATCTATTTTCGCCCTTCAACACTCTTGACTGAATCAAATGCTCAATCTTATCAAGAGCCTTACGTAGTGGTTCAGGGCCAGGTGCTTTAAAGCCACCATTGATCATTGCACCTTTTGGACGCACATTGTTTAGATCAAAATAAACTTTACGACCTTCCATCTCAGGGAACTGTCCACCGCCTACAAAGTATGATGACATCAATGCGCCAAGTGCATCTGCCCATCCCTCAACGGAGTCTTCAACAACCCAACCTTTTGCTTGTTTTTTGCGTTCTGAAATGTCAGGCATTTTTGCAACGTGATGAGCTTGCACAGAGAAACCAGCACCAGCACCACATAATAGAACATAGAACAGTTCTGAAAAGAAACGTGGTCTATCAGCATATGTTGATGTGCAGTTGTACATTCTCATCTGGTGTTTACGGAGTTGATCTCCACCAAACTGTAATGCGCGTTGTGCTCCTAAAGCATACTTGAGTTTATACAAAGACTCCGCTTCGTCAATAAGCTGAGAAAGTTCTGGTGTCATTTTGTCACTGTAATAATCACGGTGCATATCCATTACACGTGATACAGATTCTTCCCAAGTTTCATATCGTTGCTTATTATCATCCCACCTACTATAACCTTCATAAAACTTTGTTTGGGACATCAAACCTCTTGTGTCCACATCTTTATTTGTGGGAACTAATTTAAGCATTTATAACCTCTTTGGAATATATGTTGTGGTATCTATGATTGTATACCATAGATATATGGATTCTATTTTCGAATGGTAGTATTATATAGGATTTTAGGAGTTTAGGAAAGTCTTATTTTTTGATATATTGAGTGTTTATTAATAAATTTTTTGCACGTTTATTATTATATTTTTTGGGATTTTTCCACATATTTGCTTTAAAACTCTTGCCTAGATTGTAGTCAAATACTGGAACAGTATTGTCTTCAAAGATTTCTTCATCGACTTCTAAGTGTATATTCTTGTATAAAAAATCATAAACTATCTCAGCTTGGTACAAATGACCATCAGCACCAAAGTGAAAATCATCTGGTTTACTAAACCCTTTCCATAGCATATGATTATATAATCCCCATGTATAGTTCTTTATCAAAAAATCAGATGTGTCTATTTGCTTAAAAATAGGATCTTTTTGTATTTCTATTGGAATTCCATAATAGTTTATGATTATGAGTCTTATTTCTAACTCTTTACATAGTTTTTGAATAGTTTGAATGTGCATACAAGTTAAAAGTTCGTTTCTGATAAAAGTTTCATCACCTATCGGCCAGCTTCTTACATCTTTATTTTTTACATTACTATCAAGTGAAGGATCATCGTACACCAAACAAGTACCAGTTCCATGCAGTTGTTTATACCAATTTGCTTTTTTATTTTCACCTTTCGCTTTAAGTTTTTTAACTATATTGGTTATATAATCGTATCTATTCCACTCTATACAAGTAATATATCTTTTACGATAGTTTCCTACCATTGAGCCTAGAGAACCAGGAATCCAACTGCCGGATGCACGGTTGTCTACAATACCTTCTCTAAAGTTATCTGCAAGTTGCCATATTAGTATTTTAGGTTTTTGTAGCTTACCTAAAGCAATGTAACTAAGTATTGCGTGTAACTCAAAATAAGAAACACTATTGCATTTACTAACCTCAGCAATATTACGGATTTTTACGTCTGCCATACTTTCTAGAATAGCACTGTAGCGTTGTTGTTCAGGGATATCTAATCCTTCACCCCAACTAAAAGAACACCCTTGTAACATAATGTCCATCAATAAAATACCTTAGTTTTAGTGTTAACTTCAAATAAATGACCGTCATACTTATCATTACAGATGGGTCTACCTCTTACATTTAAAGAAGTATTTAATAACATTGGAATATTTGTGATGGTGTAAAACTCTTCTAAGATTTTTCTTAAGATTGAGGTACTGTTTTTTGGTACTATTTGTACTCGCGCAGAACCATCAACATGTGTGACAGATTTATAATCATGTTTTGCCTTTGCTGTATATTGCATATATTCGTTCATTGGACCTTCAAAGTATTCATCAGCAAACTCTTCCATAATAGCAGGAGCAAACGGTCTATACTTCTGTCTATTTTTTATTCTATTCACAGTGTCTTTAATATCATACGCTGGATTAGCGAGTAGACTTCTATTTCCTAAAGCTCTTGGACCAAACTCTGCTCTTCCACTTAAGACTCCACAATATTTTTCATCAGATATGTATTTGGCTATTTCTTTAGGGTTTAAATCGTTTTTCATATCAAATCCTAAGTATGGATCTTTCCATACTAATCTATTTTTACCTGTACCTAAAGCCCATGCTCTTGCTGCAGCACCAATAGCAGATCCACCATCACCAGGATTTATTGCAATCCACATATCATCAAAGAGAGATTTAATCTTTGTGTTTGCTACAATGTTTTGAGCTACTCCACCACTGTAACAAAGTTTCTTTCCGTATTTTCTAGCTATTTTAGCTAATCTCATAATCTCTTGTTCTGCTAAAGCTTGTACAGATGCAGCTAAAGAAACATCATTTTCTGTTGCAAAATCAGATAAATGTTTTTCTAAATCAAATATAGTAGTCATTGATTTTATATCAAGTTGATTATAAAGATCAGTTATTTGGTTTGTGTAACGAGAAGGATCTCCAAATGCAGCCATACCCATGACAATATACTCTTCTTCCAAAGCTTTCAGACCCAAAGCTCTAGTCGCAAAAGCATATAAAAGTCCTATTGAGTTAGGATAACAGTTTTCATATAAAAGATTAAAGTTACTATCCATAATGGTTGCAGACTGATATTCTCCAAAACCATCGATAGTTAAGATTACTGTGTCTTCCACACTTTCCCATGGGCGAGTGTAAAATGCACTTGCTGCATGAGACTCATGATGCATGTAGCTAGTGTCTATTTTATATAAAGCCTTTTCAAAGTTTTTTATATTAGAAGCGTAATTACTACTAGAAATAATACTTGAATATTTTTTTCTTAAGTCATGATTTTCATAATAAGCCACACGATCTGTGGGCTTTATCATGTCTCTAAGATATTTATGAAGTACAGGATCGTTTTTTACTTTACTATATCTTTCACTTTCAGCCGCAAAAGATATAACACCATCTTCCTCAACAAATGCTATAGCAGCATTATGAAAGTTTTCACTAACTCCACAGTATCTCATTACTCAGTAACTTCAGGTTCCTTTGGCTCTTCGGGTGTTAGAGCTTCTTCATAGTAAGCAATGATTGCTTGTTGGTCTTTTACATACCTACGAAGTTCTGCAATACCTAAAGCTAGGTTTTCATATCCTTTTGGTGTAATAGCAAAGATAACGACATTACCAGTCTTTGAATTAATCTCTGCGATCTTTTCTTCAAGGTTTTCTTCAGTAATCACAAACCAGTCAACTGGTGGAAACTGTACTGCCTTGGGTCTTTCTTGAATGGGAATGCTTTGTTTTTGATACTCAGTCTGAAGAACTACTTCCGTTTCCGGCGTTCTCCCCCCGCAAGCTGTCAGTATCAGTAGGCTCATCAGAAGGAGGGGTAGTTTCAGATTCGATACGTCCAATAAGTTTGTTAACGGCGTTGTTAACTCTGTCTTCCAGTCCTTGTGCATTTGTCAATGCCTCCATAGTCAAATCGATTTTTGCAAACACACCTCTTAGTTTGTCAAGGTGCTCTTGAGACTGTTGTAGCCTCTTGGTTAAATCTTTATTTAGTTGTTCGTTTTTCTTTGCGTTTGCAGCCATTTGTTCTACGGTGTTCTGTAGAGTTTCTGCAGCCGTTTTTAACTTTACATTGTTTTCACGTAAAGTCCCGATTGTTTCTTGTGACCACATGTAATAAGAATATCCTGCGTAACCTACTCCGCTGAATAAACTTACTAACAGTAACATTAAGTATAGTTTAGCCATCGATATATTTCCTAAACTGTTTTAGCAGTATAGGATGCTTATCTTTTCTTCGTCTACGATCTGTGACATTGATAGGCAATCCAAGCTTTCTGCGTAATATATGTGTAGGCAAACGAGATGGTCCCATGTTCTTTGTATCTTGAGGAATACCTGCGTCTGCGGCTGTCATAGTTTCTTCTACTTCTTTTTTCATCTTGACAACTCGCCTATTGTTACATAAATTGGTTTATTTGTTCTGATATGATTTACTTCATAAATGTCTATACCAAACATTTCACCTATTGGATAACAACTTTCGTTTACCTTTATTTTATCTTTTTCTCTTACTATTTCATCTAATGTATCATTCAATACTTTATTACTTAGCACTTTATAAACACCAGGTGATAATCTTTTATCTTCAAGTACAAACCACGTACTTTGTTCTGTCATAAAGTCCAAAGGATCAATACCAAGTTCAGCCAATGCTTCGTTTATTAACTTGTCTGAGATGCTGAACTTTTCTTTCAAAAGATATAGAGCAGTTGCATATGATGCTAGTCTACTGCTACCACCAGGTGCCTTTGCCATTATCTTTTTTATATTAAAGACTAATCTGTGAAATGGCGTATAGTAGTCTTTATACTTTTCACGATTGTCCATTGTGTTAAGAGTAAACTCTTTGTTACGCTTACCGTCTTTGTCTATGATACCAAGTTTAAAAGCTTCTGTTTCTTCGAATGGTGTTGTGAGAAGTCGCAAGAATCTAAACGTATAGACAAGATCTCCAGCACGTTTTATGATACCCATTATATTTTCCTTAACCTGTCTATTACTTCTTTGTCCATATCGATTTCAGTATACTGATCATTGGTAATGTGTCTTAGATAAATTAAAAACGGTTTTAACACATGCCAATATTTTTTGTCTATTTGATACTCTAACATCTTCAAGGCTGGATTTATATCAAATACATTAAATATTACTATCAAGTGATTTAGTATTAGCCTTTCAGATAACTCATTGTTTTTTTCATAACGATTGAATAGACGCTTTAGATACATAAATCTTTTGAGATCATCATAAAACTCTTCAGCGTCTATCACATTCGGTTTGTAGTAGCACTTTGCAGCATAAAGCAAAAAGTTTTTTTCATCTAGTTTATCAAATAGTTTCATCTGTCATCCTAAAGTTTTACCTTTATTTAGACAGTAGATTCCTCATCTGTGAAACTAATGATTTTCTGTTTTTTCTGCGATCAAGTTCAACACCATGTTCACGACCTAGAAGTTCTAGTTCTTTTTTAGTCATAGACTCTAGCTCATCAACAACACCGTCTTGATTGAGGTCTTCGGCTTGCCATTCATCCTCATCCACAACGGTTGGCTCTACTTTATCAGCAAATGCCATACCTGCTTCAATCTTACCCTCTTGATTCATATCTTGTATATCTTCGAATGAAGGTACACCATAAAATTCGTCAACTTGCGCTTGAGTAAATCTGGAGGATACTAGTAGTTCGTTTGTGTTAGGATCTACCCATCCCTTATTCATTTCAGGAATAGCTCCTGCACACCATGCTGGGGGTTTTATTGCCATATTACATTCCTTTTGTTGGAGTTGCAGATGGGATAATTTTCTTATCACCTGCTTTGTTATCGCCTTTTCTTGTTGCACCATTTGGCGCAGCATTTGCAGCCTTTGTCATCTGATCGCCAGCTTCAGGGTTATCGATAGTTGGACCCTTATGATCCGCTTTCATATCATTTGCACCCTTATTATTCTTTTCTTTTTCATTCCAATCTTCAGGGGCAGCAGCTTTACCATATTGCTTTGCACGATTTTCCATGATACGCGCATACACAGGTGGTAATGTAGATTCTTGTGCCATAGTATCAGTTCCTGTTTCTTTGTCTTTTTTCTCTTTCTTAGGATTCATAATGACTTCTTCATCGTTGTTAGCTTCATTCTTTTCCCAAGGAGCTTTCTTAAGAGTGACTGCCTTTTTACCTTTTTCAGAAGGTGCTGAAGCTTTCGCTAGTTTTTTTGCTAGTGCAGCTTTTGTGCTTTCATCTACTTCTTCTCTCATACCGCCACATGAAGATGCATATAGTTTTTCAAGTTGCGCCTGATCCATGTGATTATATTTTGCCATGATTTGTTTCTTAGAGTAACCTTCATCATGCATCTTTTTCATTTCTTTTGCTACAGACTCATATGCTTCTTTCATATGGTAGCCTTTACCTTCACAGTGATCACACCCTTCACCTTTACACTTAGGGCATTCTACTTTCTCTTCATTTTTCATAGCTTTGCCGATAGCCTTGCGGCGTTTCATCAAGTATTCGTCTGATGAATCTTTATCACCATCGTTATCGATGTCACCATCTTCTTGACCTACAGCGTCCATTTTTTTCTTTTCGTTGACTTCAGAATATCTCTCAGCCAACCTTCTGATCCATTCGCTCATTGTTTTCTCCTTACATCCAAAGTTGAGCCGCGATTGATCCTGCTATAGCAACTAAAGCTATCCAGAATAGTTTATTAATCACTTGCACTACACGCGCATTATCATCTACCTTCTTTTCAATATCATCTAGCTTTGCAGAGAACTTATTCATTCTCTCAAATGTTCTATCATGATCTTGTTTTAGACCAGCTAGTTTTTCTTCAGCACGAGCTAGAGTAATCATAGCTTCTGCTAGTTGATCTAGCTTACTTTCTATTCTGTCTAGTCTTGATCCAGTAGTTTCTGCCATTTTTAATACTTTGCCTATATTTATAAATCTACTACCACTTAGCTTTATCAGCCCAGTAAGCAGCAGACATTTTACCTTTTGCAATATTTTTAGCATGTCTTGCTTTGAAACTTGCTCTTTTCTTTTTCATACGATCTGACTCACCTTTTTTAGGATCACCTGCTGTCTCTGCACCTTGTTGACCAAAGCGAATAGTCTTTACTTTACTACCATCTTTAGCAACTACGATATGAGACTTTTTAGGATGCCCTGGAGTTCTCTTTGGTTTATTGAAACCACTAACCCCTGCACGTGCAAGTCTTGGATCTTTTTCTTCGTAGAACTGTTTGAACTTAATCATCGTTCTCTCCGTTATTTTTCATATAATCACGAGCACTGTCAATGTAGTCTGTAGCCTTTGTTATCTTATTTTGAACCCATTCAGGAAGATTATCGTTGTCACCTAACATATCATGCAACTCCTGTGCTGCATCTATCATAGTTTTCAACTGAGTTTTAGCCATATCACCTTCTTGATCATATTCTGCTGGATCTTTGGCTTCTCTTATTTCTTTGAATGTTTTCATATCTTAGCTCACATACATGTTTAGTTCATAGCCTTTATTGTCCATGTTATAAACTTGAACTTGTAGCTTTTGTTTTACTGGTTTACCGTTTTTGGTTAGACCTAAACTATAAGAGTTTGTTTTACCTGATGATGGTTTTCTAGGACCAGATGCAACTTTACGGTCAATGTCATCTTTGTCAACTTCATAGCCTTTTTTTCTAACTTCATCATATGCATGTTGTAAAGCTGCACTCATAGTTTTGTGGTGTAGCTTATACTTTTCTTCCATCTTTTTGGGTTGCTTTGGTTCATCTTTTGCCATAGAACCACTCTTAACTGCACCAGACTTTTTAATCTTATTGATTAGTTTCAATGACCGCATTGGCATAGCGGCTTCTTTTTTCATTGCTGTGCGGTTTGCTTTTTTCTGAATATCAGCTAGTGATCTTTGAGTAGAACTCATTGTCTTTGGCTTTTTATTTCTAGCCATGTGTGCTGCGTATTTTGCATCATCAATCTTAGGTGCTTTTTCACCTAGATTACGTGCAGTACGGTTGATGCCCATCTGCTTCATCTTTTTCAGTTTTCTATCATGATCTTTTGACTTTGCCATATCTGCCTGTGCTTCAGCATCCTTACCAACAAACTGATTAGCAGCAGCACTATTACGTGCACGATCACGTTTATATTCGCGTCCTTTTAATGCAGCATGGTATTTCTTTGCAGATATCTCGTTGACTGATTCATCCATCTTATTCATCACAGCATTCATCTTACCGTCAAGTTGTTTCATCTCAATCGGACTTAGACCCTGCTTCTTAGCTTTAGCAAGTGTAGCCATACGTTCACGGTTCTGATTACGATCAGAGTTACCTGCTTTCTTCAAGCGATTGTGGAAGTCTTTGGCTAGTGCATCAACTCTGTTTTCTTCAAGTTCTACAGACTCACGCTGCGCACCCTTCGCCATTACATTAACAGCACGATCAATACCCTGTCTTCTTTTTACAGTTCTCTTATGTAGCTTACCTAGTTCTTTTGATCTAGCAATACCCTTTGATGATAGTTTTTGGGATAGTCTACCATGATCATCACTGTGAACGCCTAAATCTTGCACTGCTTTTTTGATATAACGTCCCGCAGCTTGCTTTGATATTTCATCAAGTTCTACAGACTCACGCTGCATCATCTTCATTGCAACATCTGCAAGTTTAGTGATTGGGAGCTTTTCCATCTTTGCTTTATTAGCATCGTTAACTGCATCATAAACTTTTGAGATAGCTGATGCAGTAAACATATCTACCATAACACCATTGATCTTTTTAGCTTGTTTCTTGGCAGCAATATCTTTTACTTGATCGATGACACCTTCTTGAAGTTCTGTATCTTCTGCAACTTTCTTTGCAGTAGCAGTAGCGATTGCCATTTTCTTTGCCATAGGCATATCAGGATTATCACGCTCCATTGCCTTGGCAATCTCTTCACGCTTTTTGATCTCAGCCGGTGTCAGAGTTTTTTCAGACTGTAACTTCTTACGCATCATCGCAAGATCTTTTTTCAGTTTATCTGTAGGCATTGCCTTTTTAATATTCTTAGTACCTGTAGACTTAGCAATAGTATTTGCCAGGTCTTTGATGCTAATCTCATCAACTTCTTTTGCTCTGAGTTCTCTAAACGTTTTTGCCATTATGCTAAATCCTTATCGTGGTTAAGAGTGCCTTTCTTTTTCTTTGCAATAAAAGCATTCACTCTTGCATGTCCCCATTGTTGAGGTGTTGTTCCTGGTCTATGTCCTGTTTTCCACGCGGCAACGCCCCGATCATAAACTTTATTAAGTGTGCCAACAGAGATGCCAGACTTCTTTGCTTTGTCTGCCATGCTTGCCTCAAGCACGATGTGATTTTTAAACTTATGCACTTGATACTCCTCTGTTTCTCTGTAACATTCTAGCGCGTCTTGCTCTGTCCAACATTCTATCGTGACGTTTTTTCATTTCATCGTCACGTATTCTTTCTGCGTCCATTTCACGATCTATAGTTTTCTTCGCTTTTGCCATAGGGCTGTCTTGTTCCCCCATCATTCTATTTACAAACTTAGTGTGCTTAGATTTAGGCATACCTTTTTTACGAGCCTCTTTGTCACCAGGTGCATCTTTGTATGCACTAGGATCACTATCAGCCTTTTTACCATGCTTGTTAAAATGTCTATCTCTTGCGATCTTTGTAGCTTTTTTAAGACCAGAATGATATCTCTTTGGTTGCGTACCTTCTCTATCCTTAATATCTGGATCTTGATCTGTTTTTGCTTCCATTGGTTTTGATTTCAAATAATCTTTACGTGAAATCTTTGGACCACCATATTCTTTCATTGGCTTTTCACCACGTTCCTTTTTAGAAATGGCAATAGCAGCTTGTTGTGCTGGTGATACAGCTTCACCTTGTGCTCTTTTGATTTGATCTTGAGTTGGTGCGCCTTTTTCACCCTTCTTTCTCATTCTTTCGCCACGCGCTCTCTTAGCACGAATGTTTGCCCACAATCCATTACCTTCATTCTTTTCACCAGGCGTCATTTTCTTGGCGTGTTTAGTAGACTCAGGTGTACCCCACTCATATGGAGTTTTTTCTTCATTTAAAGCTTCTCTTATAACACCGTCAAAATCATCATTTGGAAGGTCTTGTACATCCCATGTTGGTTCAAAGTTTGGATCTACTTTGGATACATCATCTAACCAACATCTCCAAGTCTCACCCTTTGACTCAACAATCAGATAGTTCGTGCCAAGATGTTTGATGTTACCGACAATGCCATTTTTAGTCATCACAACTTGTTCACCCTCTTCAAAGATATTGTCTCTAAGGTAGGCTTCACGAAGATCCGATACTGGTTCTAGTTGGATATGGTTCTTGAAGTCTTTTGCTTCTTTAAGACCCATTGCTTTACGAACATCATTGAACAACCGCTTGGCGTCAGGGTTTGACATTGCTTTTGGTAGACCTTGAGCAAACGCTGTAAAGTCGTTTTGTTTTGCGTTTTCTCTTTGCTTTGAGGCAGACATACCTTCGATACCCTCTGCATCAGGATCTCTTGCGCCTGCAGAAATAACATTTATTTTATTGAAGTTGTAGAAGCCATGCTTTGCCTCTTTACCGTTGTACTTCTTTAGCAAAACGTCAAATGCATTTACTTGATCTGATCCTACAATCATAACCAAGTTTCTAAAACCTTCGTTGTAAAGTACAGTTACAGCATCGATAGGTCTGTTCACCTTAGTGTTAACCATAACAGAACGAGCATGTTTAGGGAACATTTTCCTAACATGCTTTACTTTTTGTTTATATTGTAAGGGATTTTTATTTTTGTCTTGTGACTGAGATAAGAATATACGATAAGGATTTTTGCCAGCTTTTTGAGCTAGCGTATCAAATAACTTACCATGACCAATTGTAGGTGGGTTCATTCTACCAAAGGTAAAATAAACCGTCTTTTCCTCTTCAACAAGAAATTGACTAAATCTGTTTATCATATTTACCCGCCGCGTTTTCTTCCTAGTTCTGCTTGTCTTAGTTTAGGCAATAACTTTTTAGCAAGTCGAGTTACTTTAGTACCCATCTTATCGATACGTTTTTCAATCTCTTGCTTACGGGCTGGGGTAAGTTCTGATTTAGGAATACCTTTAGTTAACTTTTTAGCAATGGCATTTCGCGCTGCCTTACGAGCACGTTTTGCTAGAACCTTAGAGTTAGCTACCTTCATAGATGCTTTCTTACGTCCAACTTTTAGACGAGCTTGCATCCTTTTCATTGTACGCGCTTTGGCGCGGCGTTGTTGCATTGTTAACGCTTCATCCGTAGGTTCTACAGCTTCACCTGTGTTACCAGTTGGAATATGTTTTTTGCGTTTAACCGCCTGACGTTTTATAAGTTCATCTTCGCCAGGCATATAGTCTACAGGTGTAAAGTCTTTAAATCTAACTGCCATTTAAGTCCTCGTTGGCTTGTCCCATCCCTTTAATATATCTGGTGAAAAGTTGTTGTATGAGAACTCCATACGATCAACAATTTTCACAGCATCACCACCAAGTTTATCAATTGCTACATAACCTTCTGCTCCAGTTACTTTGTAACCTTTGCTTGTTTTAACAAAAGTATTTACATTACTCAGTTTATTAAGATTATTTATAAGTTTTAATTTTGCTAAAACTATAACTTTTTGCAAATCAAACATATATTGTAGAGAAACTTTGTTATCCTCTGAAAAGAAAGCCAAGATTTTATTTAACTTTTCTTTTTGAGCTAGTTTTCCTTTATCTGTTTTACGCTTGGCAATCTCTTTGCCGAAACGTAATCTAATCCAACGAGTGAGGAGGGATACATGTCGTTTTGTATCTCCGATAATCTCTCCTTTTCTGACATATTTGTTGTTGAACTGCTCAATGAGGCGCGGTAACTCTGCCTCGTTTTCAAGCTGTCGAAGCGTTGACCCCGCGATTTTGTTAAATAAGAAGCCAGCTTGCGATAGGTATTCATTAACAATTTCAGTATCCTTTTTACTCATGGTTAAACGTGTTAGATCCCTGAGCATTGCGTCTTGCGACCACACAGCTCGGGTTGTGTTAAACTTGGATATGTCAACTCCATACGAAGCTTGCATAGACTCGAAGGAGTCACCTTTATAGGTTGTATGCCAGACAATTCCAATCTTTGCTGACTTAACAGCTTTAGCTCCATCTGACTTGCTAGGCAACGCATAGAGCAAAGTATTTGGATGAAAGGTAACATATGATTGTCCTTTGATTTTTTGTGTCTTAACATCACCAGGACCAAACAAAAAGTCACCTTGTACTACACCTTTGATGCCAAGATCTGGTAGATATTTCAAAGCTAGCTTGAGTTTAGTTGATAAGTCGCCAGAAGTATCTGCATCAATGTCAGCATCAGATTTATAAACTTTAGGAGTCTTGTTGAATATACCTTTCTTTGCGACAAAGAACTTGCCATCAGAAGGATCTATTCCAGCAAAGATAGCAGGAGCACCATCCCACTTTACAGATACATTACCATCATGCTCACCCTTAAGCATATCTCTCAAATCTCTTAGTGCGAGGATAGCTTGGCGTGTGCCTTTGACTCCACCATAGATAACTTTGTCCTCTATGTGAGTCATATGAGTGTTTTTTTGTTCTGTTATATATGTGCTAAACTGTTCCATACCATTATTGTATTTGTTTTAATAACAAATGTCAACTACTTTTCTAATAAAATAATATCAAATGCAGCAGTAATCCTTGCGTTGTTTGATCTAACGCCAGCTCTTACATCAATATCAGACATTGATGGGATCTTGATAGGTATAGAAAACGGATAAAAATATTGTCCACCTGCCCCTGTAACCTCAAAAGAATGCCCTACTCTAAAAGTAGATTCTCCAAAATATTTTACAAATAAATCACCTGTTGCATCAGCACTTCCTGCAACACTCATAGTACCTTGTGTAATGAATGCTGTATAGTTTTTAGGGACAGTATAAACAGCCATTAATGTTTGACCTTTACCTGCTGTAATACGAGCAACAACAGTACCACCAGCAGTGCCAGCTTCAATATTAATATTCCCTGTGTTTGTTGTTCCACCATCAGTACAGAATGCTCTATTAACTCTACGAAATAACTTAGTGCCTAATGTATCGGCACCTGAAATAGTAATAGTTTCTTCCTGATAGTTATAGTCACTATCTAATCCTATAACAGTAACACTGTAACCATCATCAGCAGCATTAGTGCGTTCTACATTAACAACAGCAGGAGTGTCTAAAGCAGTCCAGGGATAGTTGGTATCATTCACATCCCACACAGATCCTGATTGGTTCTGAGACATAGCAGGTGTGGCACCAAACTTATGAATAAACGAAGTTTTCACAACTTGACCATTTGCAATAAAAATGCGTTCTGCTATTTCTGAGTTATCTAGATAGTTATTCAAAGCCATTATGTCGCCTCGATTTCTTTTAGCTTTTTCCACTATTTATAAGATAAAAAAAAGACCCTTAAAGGGTCTCTACTCTTTCTATGTAAACTTCGGCACCTTTTTGAACCGTTTTATATTTGTACTTATCAAAGCCAAGTTCAATCAGATCTTGATTTAAGCTATCAACAATCTTAGATGTTGTTACTAAGTCATCAACTTCAGTTATTATGCCAACTAGTTCTGGCTTGTATTCATCGTTTACCAACTTCATTTCACTCTCCATATTTGTAGCCAAAGAATTCGATCTCTTCGGCAAAATATTCTTCCACCTTCTTTATATGGTGATTGTTTTCATAATAGTCAAGATACTTTGTGCGATTACTTTTGTTATGATGTCCAATGGGTTCAAAGCAGTTTGTCTTTTCTTGGACTACTTTAAAATCTTCTACTAAGTTTTCATATCGAATAACATAATCAACTTCTCGTACAAATGACATTTGTTCATTTATAGGTTTGATATACTTTGCTGTATGTTGTGAAGGATCAAAACAAGCTTCTATCCAATCATTGAAACAAGTGTGGATCTTACCTTGTCCTCTAAAAAAGTTATACCAACTTACCATACGGTCCCAAGGATTTCTCACACAACAAAAGCTCCACCCAAAGTCTCCAAACATAGGAGCTAGAGAGTCAGGAGATGCGTGGCGTAAATCATTAATATAAACATCTGCATCTAGATTAGTATCTAACCATTTTTCAATACTAGACCCTGCATTCTTTGGCATGTGAAAGAATGTGATGTTGAGGTCTTCAACCCTCACCATTTTGTTCTGCTTCCCACTTTTCAGATTCCCAGTTGTTGATTAGATTAGAATATCCAATACCCATGCAACTGTATTCGTTGAGTTCATCCCAAAACGCTTGGACCTCTTGAATGTTTTCTTCGGTTAGTTCTGTAACCTCATCAACACCGAAATGTTCAAACACATGATCGTATACCCACTCAGTAACTTGATGTTCAATATTTTCTTCAGCTTTATATATTTTGTGCCACTCATATGCCATGGTCTTTTCCTCTTTTATTTTGCGTAGTATATAGTTGTGATAGCGTTCTTGCTCAATCATCTTTTTTCTTATCCAATAGATGCTGTTGAAAGTCTACTACATTCTCTTTCTCAATCATATCAATAATCAAGTTTGTGATGTCGATGTCCTTCTGAATGAAGAACATCTTTTCTTGAAGCTTCTCTAACTCCTTCTGGTAGAACTCAAGTTCTTTTTGTTTACGAACTCGAGTCTCCAGAATCTCAGAAAGCATTATGATCTTAGGCGGCTGTGGCATATTCCACAGCCTTGTTAACGGCTTTCAACTTACGCGCTTGGTTTACACCAAACCATGATGATTGCATACGTGAGTCTGCATTACGTCCCATCTTGTGATCAGTCAAATATGTGACTGAGTTAAGAGCTTGCCACCATGTACCTTCACCATACTGAGCACCCGGTTGTGTTTCAAGAACAGCATAGGCTTCACGTGCATTGCGAGAAAGCTCATTCATATCAGTTGGTGCTTCTGCTGCTTTGTGAGTATATGGGAATACTTCATTGTAGTAGTTCATAAGAGTTTCTTTGTTGAAACGCTTTGTTGACAAGAACTCTGCCATGTCTTTGTACATGGAGAACTTTTCAGATGCCAATCCCATTTGTTGCTTTACCATCTCAGGATCAAACACTGAACGGTGATTTAGTTTAGTAAAGTTCTTTGATGCTGTATTCAATGAAAACGTCAAAGTATTTTTACAAACAACTCGCACTGGTGTGAAGCGAATGTCGATTGCTTTACCATACTCATGTGGATTAGAGAATAGTAGATAGGAGTCTACTTGATCATCACCAAGGATTGAGAATGACTCTTTAACCTTTGCAAGCACAAACACATTCTTACCACCCTTCAAAGAACCAGCAACGTTCATCTCCATATCACCAGCCATAACGTAGTCATAGAAGAAGTCAAACGCTTCAGAGTTTTGAACAGGGTTCCAACCCTCACCAACATTAGTCAATACTTTTTTATCGATTGAACGAACCAAAGATTTTTGACCTGTTGGGATACGTTCACCTTCAAAGTCCACATACGACTCGACTTCATGTACAGTCCAATCAAGTCCAGCCTTTTGCATCATTTGCTCTGGTGTCATGTCGTTTCGGACTTCAACACCTAGACCATGCCAAGGCACATCACCTGCATATGCAAGTTGTGCCTGACCATTAATAATTTCTACTTCATGCGCCATTATAAATCTCCTTCACTATGCGACTAGTTGATTGCAAGCCCAACCATCTTGTTGCTCTACAATCATTTCTTCTAAGGTGGTTTCGAACTCAGCAAGTTCGTTTTGCTTTTTCTTAAGCAAACGTTCTAAAGCCCAAATCGCCATGCGCTTCTCATCACTCGCACCTTCGGTCAAGTTGATGATTGCATCTTCAAGGGTCTCGATATCTTGACAAAGTTGAGTAGTCATCGAATCACTCCTGTTTTCACTACATCATTATAATAACAGATACTTAACTTAAAGTCAAGTGTTATGCAGCGCATTTTTCACGCGCTGCTTCAAGACGTTTGTAGCCTTGCAACCACTTCTCTGGGGTTTGAATAGTTTTGCCGACAGACATCTTCAGACCTTGTTCTTTGAAACACTCTTTAAGACACTTGGCAGCATCTTTACCAATGAACCGTGAAACCAACTTCAGTAGACATTGACGGAAAGATACATCGTGGTGCATGTGACCTGCACAATGAGCCATTTCATGAAGCAAGGTGTATTGGTCCATACCGTTACGAGCACATAGTTGGATTTTCCATCCATAGGCCCGACCTGCTGTACGCCCACGGAAACTGTTAACTTCTAGCGTAGGGATTTTTGGATCACCGCCACAAAGTTCTGCCCAAAGCTTTGATTTCAAAACACGGTTCATGTAACGCTGTGCTTCTTTCAAGGTATCAAAATCTTGAATCTCATATTTGTATTTGGCTTGGAACTTCCACTCAGCTTTATAAGTCTTAGAACGCCCACTATCAGTAACAGCAGTCCGACCAGTCTTGATCCGACGATTTTTAGCATCGGCGTAGTTGATATATTTCTGAATGAGTTCGTTATGCCAACCATCATTTTTCAGTTGGTTGACAGTATCGCGCAAATGTGGACTAAAGACTAACATAATAAGAACACCTCACTATTGGTTACGAATCACCATAACAGTTTTTTGTCTTTAAGTCAAGTCCCATTCTTCAAAGGTTACGATATCCATGAGTTCTTTTACAAGCTCTCTACCATAATCAGTAAATAAAATCCCAAGCTCCCAAACCCAATGCTCTACTGACTGTTCATGCCAGAACTTAGAGTCTTGTGTCATCCACCGCAACGCCGTTGTGCGATCTCCAGCACCAGCTTCGATGATTGCTTGGATATCTTCTTCGAAGTCAATGACAGCTTGTTTTTCCGCTCTCTTTTGTTCACGGATTTGCATATCTACTTCGTCTGTTAGCATCTGCCATAGCCAATCTTTTTCTTCTTCAGTAGAAGCTTTCCACCCTTCGTAAAAAGCATTAGTTGGGCGATATCCACGTGCTTCTTTATGAAAATCTGAAACTACAGACCATTCAATAGTGCTCATTGTACCATCTCCTCAAACAAAGGCATCATTTTTTCTACTACACAGTTATATGCATT
>Ga0181568_10002244_pt1 | contig 17581 bp, 24 predicted proteins | sample 101ome_20_FD_133758 | JGI IMG/M metagenome (GOLD analysis project Ga0181568, IMG submission 133758) | Coastal salt marsh microbial communities from the Groves Creek Marsh, Skidaway Island, Georgia - 101404AT metaG (megahit assembly) | ecosystem: Environmental > Aquatic > Marine > Intertidal... | reverse complement strand
TTCAATGCAAGTGCTTTGGCAGTTGGATCAACATCCTTCTTGCCTACATACTTCCATTCGCATGATGTGTGTTCAGCTTTTTCTTTTGCCACTTCTGCTCTAAATTCAGCAGTGTCATTGTAAAAGCCACCAACCATTGCAAATAAGATTACTACTGGTATTGCTATAAAAGCCATGTTATACCCCTAACATTAAAGTTAAAATTAAGTTAATTGTAACATTAAAAGAGTTTTTTGTCAATGAAGATTTTCAACAAATAGTTACAATAAAATGAATGAGCTTCGGCATTGTAATGCTTGGTGTACAAATCTGCATGATGATCATTCTCTTCTAACACTCGTATATATTCCGTTGTTGTGTAGTCTAAAACACGATATTTGAGCTTTTTTCGCCATTTTGCAATGGATTTAAGCTCTCTGTGTGTGCATTCAGGCCAATGAATGAGTAATAACACATCATCTTTGTGTGGCTTTAATTTGAGATATTCTTCATATTGATCCACAATGTCTGACACTGTGTTGTTGGTACGACACATAGGATGCACAGGATTTTGAACCAATAGTCCTAATTTTCTGGCATATGAGTGTGTCCAATTTTCAGGATGTGGTTCGTTGATCTTTTGCCAGTGTTGTGAGTCTTCGTGTCCAGACTTAAACATATTCACACAGTAAGACGCACAGGCGTGAGAGTCACCGTTGAACAGTATCATTTGTATTCGGTGTAACCGCCGCCTAGGTGTGTTCGTTTGGCAGGGTCTGCCTGCTCTTGTTCATATGTTTCTTGTACAATATTTCTGCAGACTTGTGTGAACCATTGATCAATCACATCAGCATCAGTTTTGCCTGTGTAACCTGCTTTGATCAATTCAGATATAAACTTGTCATTCCAGTCTAATTCAATAGCACCATTGCTGATATTTTTGGGATCCAGTGTCATGCCCAGTATGTTCACATAAGGTTCGTTCTTTTCTGTGGCTATTTCTTTGTCACTTTTATTTTGTTTCCTGACCTGTTTGGTAACTTTTGGTTTGTTACCCTTAAACATATCTTTTACTTTATCAAAAAATTCTTTTGGTTTTGCCATTATGTTCCCCATGCATTCTTCCAAAGATCAACTTGTAGTCTTGGAGAGTAACGCCATCCTTTGTTCATGGCTATTTCAGCCACTGTCTTTGCATTATAATTATATATAGACTCAACACCACCCAAGGGCATTAAGTATATGGGTCCATCAAACTTGCCTGCTTGAAACTCATCTACTGCCTTTTCGGCATCTTTCAAATCCATTTCATCAGCAACCACAAACTTCAAGAACCAATGATCCATAGAAGATTTGTATGTGTCTACAGATGTAGGCTTGATTGCTTTGTCCCAAGGTTCACCAGAACAAGGCAGTTTAGCAGATATAGAATATGTCACTTCTAGTTTGGATGTTTTAAGATACTCACTCAACTCTGGCCACATCTGTTGTGTGCCATTGGTTTCCCAAGTAATATGTTCCAATCCATGTGCTTGTAGTTTGTCCAACAATGCAGGATACACTCTCTGCCATGATAACAATGGCTCACCACCTGTGATAATCAAATGTTCGCCTTGAAACTTTTTGTGAGGCAACAATTTTACAATCTTGTCTGTGATCTCATCTATGGTCATCCAAGGACTGAACTGTTTAAAATCTTTGTGCCAAGAAGCATAAGAGTCACAACCTGTGGCCGCCAATGGCAATGTTTCATATGTGTGTTGATCAAGATTATCTTTGATCTCTTCATATATTTTATCTGGTTCATCTGTGTGTGCTCCTGGTTGCATACCAAAGCCTGCACATTTAAAATTACAACCAAATGTTCTCAAAAATATAGAAGGCACTCCAGCCCATTGGCCTTCACCTTGTATGGAATAAAATATTTCTGCTATTCTCATTTTTTGCATTTTATACACCAATGCCAACCTAAGTTTTCTTTCACTGCTTGTCGCATAGTAACACTCATTGCTTCAAACCATGGTTCCAAAACATAGTTGCCTTTCTTATATTCTTCTATATTATACATGAAACAGTGGGCTTTTTTCAAGTCTATAATGTCAAAATGTTTACCAATTAAATCTTTTATTTCTGCTTCAGTGAATGCTTTGGCATACGGACATCCTGCTTGTGCTTCAAACTGATCTAATCCTTTGAGTATCATGGCATATTTCCAGGAGTCTGCACAGTACAACATTAGATGAAACTGTGAATGTTTGTGCATTATGTTTTTGACATTTTGAAATATTTCATCCATGTCAGGCCAATGATGTATCACACCAAAGGAATAAATCAAATCATGTTTGCCAAACTTGGACAAGTCTTGAGATGCATCGTGTAATTTAAAATGACCCTGCAACTCAAACTCTTGAAATCTTTTTTCAGCCAGTGTCATGGATTCTTTGGATATGTCAATGCCTGTGTATTGAGCACCATGTTTGGCAAACTCATGAGCATCTATGCCTGTGCCACAACCAATTTCAAACACTGACTTGCCTGCCCATTTATGAAACTCTGCTAGGTCCAAGGCGTGTGGTTCCATGCGATATCTGTTCACTGACAGTTGTGTGAAGTATTCTTGTGAGCCCACAGGGTGTTGAGATCTTTTGGCATTACAAGGTTGGGCGTCCCAATAGTCTCTAATCTGTTGTTTGATTTTGTCCATTGTCCAATTTCAATTTAGGTTCAGTATATTTTCCACCTTGTGTGGTCAATCCATTGGGATCGTTGGCCTTTAATTTCTCCCATGGATCCTGTTTGCCTTGTATCACATCCACATACCATTTGTCATTCCAACCTGTTTGTGTTTGCCCAGTGGCTCTCATGAACCTATACAGTCTTGAAGCTTCTGTGTATCTTACAGTGATTGTTTGTGCAGAATTTAAATCCATTGGATTGTTAGGATTGCCTTCTAGTTTGGGTCTTGTTTTGAACACTTCATCATTGTTATCTCCAGTGATGTCATATCTTTCATGCACAGTGGTCACATCAATGTTTTCCATGATGTCCAACATATATGCTATTTGAGATATGTGTGCATCAGATGATGGGTGATATGATAGATGTCCTAACACAGTCATCCAATCTCTGGGCACCACAGGAAATATAGAATAAGGATGTTTGGTCTGTTCTTGCATTCTCAGTATTCTAAATTTGCCATCCCATTTACGAATTTCAGTGTCCCAATTGAATGTGTTCATGACTGCATCATCATTCCAGAATATAATCCATTGACCCACAGATTGTTTGGCACCCCAGGTCACATATTCATTCAATCTTTCGTATCCTCGTCTGGGTATGGTGTGTGCTGAAAATCTATTCACACCTGCATCTTTTAATTTGGGTGATAGTTTTTCCATGGTTGCTTCTGCAGTCTGTCTGTCATCATCATCCCATACCAGTACAAATTCAACCTTGCCTGGATGTTGTGCAGTTTCTACCATGGTCATCACAGACTTGATACAAGGTTCAATTCTTTGGCGTGTGGGCAGTATCACAGATATGTAATCCTGTGGTGCCATGTTAGCAATCAGTTTGTGTGTTTCTAGTTCGATTGCCACCATTCCTCCCATGGGTACACCACCCAAACATCTTCTTCATCTTTGTTGATTTCAATGCCCTGATAGTCAGGTTCAAATGGTGAAGGTAGATTGTTGATCAACACAGCCGAACGCCATTGTGCTTCTACCATGTATTGTGACAGTCTTTCAAGAGTAGCACCTGTGTCATTGATGTCATCTATTACCAAATACTTTTTGCCAGGATCTATTTCAAAGTCTAATCGTTCTACTTGATGATCTCGCAGTGCCAATGACACTGGTATCATGGGTACATCAAAATAATTGCTCAACATCACAGCCGGCTGTAAGCCACCTCTGCTCAGTCCTATAACAACATCAGGCACAAATTTATCCTTGTGCATGGCCCTTAAAATTGTTTGTAGATATGTTTTAATGTGATAGTTTTGTACATAAAACTTATTCATGTTATGTACCTTGACATATGGCAGAATTTGATTCATGTTCAAATGCTTCTGCAGAAACCAATTTTAGAGTCTTGTTGTGTGGATAGTCTTGCAATAGTTCAGACATTTTTTCAAATGCCATTTTGGCAAACATTTCACAGCCTACGCCTTCTACTATTTGTAGTTGACACAAACCTTGTTGTTCTAGTTTTTTAAATGTTTCTAATTCTGGATCATCTTGAGCCACAATAGTTTGATGATCAAATGTTTGATCCAGCCATGCCTTGAATGGTTTGAGTCCACCAAAGTCCATGACCCAGTTTCTTTCATCTAGTGTTTCGCATTCAAACACCAGTTTGAAACCCATGGAATAACCATGTAAGTATTTGCAGTGAGAGTGTTGAGCTCTCCATTGTCTAAAACAACAGGAGTAACCTCTGTCATTGCCATATTTTTTTGTAGAGTAGTATTTCGTCATCTCTTGCCTCCAGTGAGTAAGTTTGACGACGCAGAATATTTAAAGACGGATGAGTCGCGAAAGTCGTCATATTGTATATTACAATATTACATTATATATGTCTATGGAAAAGATTACCAATCTTTTCTAAAACTTTTTGTACCAAGGTTGATCGTCGGGTGGAAAGATTATCACAGGAGGTGCTTCATACACATCATAGTCTGGCAAGTCTGGTACCACAGGATTAGGATACACTGCAAATGAATCTCCTGATCCATCCAGTCTACCACAGGCCATGGCGTGCCAATCATATCTATATTGTTTCTTAGTAATGAAGAACACTGCTTCATCATAAGTGCCTGTGACGATTGTTTGCTTCGTCAACGATTCTCTACATTCAGACAAAGTATTGTATGGATTTTCCATTTCCACAAAAGTTTCAACAGTGTTAGGGGTTGAAATCTGATATGCAAGAATTACTATGTAGAATAATTCTTTCACATGAATATTTAGTCACAAAAAAAGGCACCGAAGTGCCTTTGATTGCTTCAACTAGCGAGGGCTTACCAATTGAACTTGTATGATAGCTGAGAATTATGTCCTCTATTAGAGTCCACTGTGCTATCAAAACCGAATGAATGATCACCCCAAGACTTGGAGTATCCAATACTCGTGAAGCCTGTGGTTTCATTTCTTAATTTGGCTGTGTAATCTTTGTGATGCAAATTACCATCAGCATCAATACGATCAGGAAGTGTCAGTGATACAGAACCACCCACAATCTTCGGTTTCATACCGACATTGAAGTTAAAGCCTTCTGATTCATAACCAGCCACGGCGTAATAAGCCTGTATATCAGACACATCAGTTACCAGACCTTTTTGGAAGTCTGTGGAAGTGTTCATGATACCTGACTGAAAATAAGCACCGTTTTTGAAGTCTTTGATGTAGGCAACCTCAGTTGTAGTATTGCCTTCCATAGTACCAAACATACCATCAAAGTACATCCAAGGGTTTGATATACCAGTGGATATAGTCATTTTCAATATGTTGCTAGGTGGAACATAGTCCTCACCTTTGGTATGGAATGCAGTGCTATCAATTGACCAACTCATGCCTCTTTTTACTTCTTGGTTAGGAAGTAAAGGATCTACATAACTTTCACCAAATGACATTGAGATACCTGATTGAGTATCTTGTACTTCTTGTCCACCTGTGAACTTAGAAGCCCACGATTGACCTTTGGTGTGATTGGTTGTGTAGATTGGTTGCATATCAACACCAGTCATTGCCATTGGAGATAAGTCAATAGAGTAATCTCTGTTGTACTCATCCACGATAGCCACTGATGACAATCCAAAGCCTGAATTAGCAAAGCCACCTAATGAAAAAGAACCAGTAAGATTTACTGATGTTCCATCACCTCTACCTATCTTTGGAATGTTGTCCGCAAACACAGGTTGAGTTGCTTTGTCTAAGTCCAACAAACCTTGACCATGTCTGTCTATGTCATAGTTAGGAATGTCTTTGTTAGCAGTTTCAAACAGTAATTGAGTGATTGCTTCACCTTTCATGTGTGGCCACATCTGTGAGATAATGGCAACTGCACCTGAAATTTGTGGTGCGGCATATGATGTACCACCCAACACTTTGTATTGGTCACCATTCTTCTTACCATTGGCACCATAGGTCCACCCAGGAGCCATTAAGAAAAATTGTCCAGTTCTGTATTTGTCACCACAACCTACGGCTGTGACTTTGATACACAAATGACCTGCTTTGTTGGACCAATTATGAATGTCTTTTTTATTAACATCATAGGCACCAGCAATAATCATTTTACCACCTGACATCAAACTACCATCGGCATTTTCAGCCGCGGCAAAGACGGCAGGAGAGGCTGAATAAGCCAAACCTTGGTTACCAGCACTGACTACCAGCACTGATTCCATCTTGTTCATTTCATTGAAAATAGAAGCAGGATTACTATTTAAATAGTACTTGCCTTCTTTCCATCTTCTATGAGCAGTGTGTTTGAATGTACCATCAGATAATTTTGAAATACCTCTTATTGAACTCCTGTCATAGTAATAGTTGGATGACAGGTTGATAGCACTGATATCATGATCCAGTGTATTAGCCCATTTAAGAGATTTAGCAAAGTTACCCAGAGATACACCTCTACGGCCTGCTTTGGCGATAATCAAGTCTGCCTCAAAGGCAATACCTTGGATATCCCATTTGTTGTTTACTGAACCAGCGGCCACAGATGCAACACCTGTTCCGTGTCTACCTCTGTGAGTGTCTCTGACTCGCTTCAAGCCTTCTTTGACTCTTCTGCCAATCTGACCACCTTCTATGACTTTGCCTTCCAGCATATCATGACGATAGTTCACGCCAGTATCAATAACCATAATAGATTCACCTTTACCGGTCCAGCCTCTTTCCCAGGCTTTATCGGCTCCGATGGCTTTGTACACATCGTGGAATTGGTGACCTACATCAAATTTAAAGTCACTTCGAGTTCCCATTTGGTCATTAGCCATCACTGATGTACTAACAAACCCAAGAACTGCCAGGGACTTAAATGTAGTTGAAAGTTTCATGTTATGTCCTTTCTTTCTTTGGGTAAGGGGGTTATTAGTTACCACTGTGCCCTTTCATGCTCAAACAAACATCGTAAAACTCTTGTTTGAGAGCTTGGTCTTTACTAAAGGCACCGTGCATTATAGCAGTAGTCATATCACTTTCATGTTCCCTTACCCCGCGAACAGTCATGCAATGATGCTCTGCTTTGACCACGACAGCAATATTTTCAGTCTTTGCATATTCTTTCAAAGCCTCTGCTATCTGTGAAGTCATCTCTTCTTGTATCTGTGGTCTCTCACATATATGATGTACCAGTCTATTGAACTTGGATAATCCTATCACTTCATCTTCTGGAATGATACCTACCCAACATTTACCCACTATGTTCTGAAAATGGTGGGCACACACTGACTTGACTGATATTGGACCAGTTGTGTACAAACTTTTATAACCCATGTTAGGAAATGCAGTTATTCTTGGCACAGGCACATATCTGCCTGAGAATGTTTCTTTCACAAACATCTTGGCCACTCTCTTGGCCGTTTCTTGTGTGTTATGATCATTGTCAGTGTCTATGACCAATGCTTGTAATACTTGTTGAAAACCTTGTTGAACTTCTGCTTGAAGTTTGTCTATGTCACCTTCTTCCATGTATGCAGAAATATTGTCGTTGCTATGAAATCTAGCACCCGCGTCTTTAATTCGCTTTCTAATCTTATCACTTGTATTCATCTATGTTTTCTCCGATGTTAAGGCAGTGGATTGCCATTATTGATATATTACTTGATGTCCTTGTGTAAGTCAAGTCTTTTTGAGTATAAATGGCGACTTAGACAAAGACGATTGGTGGTGCCCCCTCTATTGTATTCTGGATATTTGTTTTGGGTGTCCACACCAAATATCACACATTTGCTGGGTTCAACACCCAGTTCTTTACATAGAGCCTCTTGGGCAGGTCGATACCCGTTCACAATGTCATCAGGATGAAAATTGTTCAAAATTTCCAAACCCATGGCACAGCCAAAACGATTGACATAACGAGTCTTGTGATGGACCATCAAAGAATCATCATCATCTTCTTTGGTCAGTCTCATACCAATTCTGAAATGTGGAACTGGTAAGAATTTTGATAGTGAGAATGTGACTGCTTCTATGGTAGGATAGTTTAGCTCAAACACATAGTTTCTGCATATACCCATGTAGGCACAGTCTAACAATATGGGCACTTGTAGATGAGAACATTCATTGAATATTTCTTTCATGAAAGGTTCTGTGCCATCTGAAAATGGCATACTCACAACCAGTGCATCTGTTCGTTTGATAGGATTATCTTCATCTATAAAACGCCAATCAGGAAAAAAGTTTCTGAATGATGCTTGATGGTACATATACTCTCCAGGCAAACATCTAAATCTGCGATTGGAATGTTTCATGTAAAACTTGTCAAATGCTTCAGATGTGCCCAAAGAAAAAGCAGAGTGTTCAAACCAATCCAGGTTCACAAAATAGTTTTCTTTAGAACTTAATAACCATTCACGATATCTATTCAAAAACTTGATGTGTATGTCTTCATCAAACCAAGGTTCTTCCTCGGCTATCATGATAGCGGTGTCTTTGACCCATTGTTTTAGATTAGGGTCATCTACATATTGAGCACCACCATAAGGTTTATCTTTTAAATTTTTAAGTGCCGGCTTGTTCATTGTACCATGTCCATGCTGATGTGATGATGTTATTTAGATCAGAATGTTTGGGTATCCAATTTAATTCGTCTCTGATTAGTGTAGCATTGGCTACCAGTGCCGCAGGATCACCTGCTCTCTTGGGACCATATTCATAATCAAATGTGCCTATGTGTTGAGTGATAGTGTCCACAATTTCTTTGTTGGTTGCACCTTGTCCTGTGCCAAGATTGAATATAGAGTGTCCTTGTTTGTCTGCCATCACTGCCAGTATGTGTGCATTGGCAATATCAGTCACATGAATATAATCTCTCAAACAAGTGCCATCCTTTGTGGGATAGTCTTTGCCAAATATTGTAAACTTCGTGTTGTGTAGTTTGGCCTCCAGTGCTCTGGCAATAATATGTGTGGCGCCTGGCTTCTGTCCTAGTTCTGAAGCACCTGCGGCATTGAAGTATCTGAAACACACAGAGTTCATGCCATATGCATGAGAGTAATGTTGCAGTATTCTTTCAACCATTAATTTAGTTTCACCATATGGATTGATTGGTTGAGTGGGTGACTGTTCTGTGGCTGGTGCACCATTGGGTGGATTACCATACACACCTGCTGAAGATGAAAACAACACCAGTGGCAGTTTGTCGCAGGCCTGTCTGACATACTCCAAGAATGTCACAGTGCCACCTACATTGTTGTCATAATACTTGCCAGGGTCTTGTACTGATTCTCCAACCTGTATGTCAGATGCACAATGAACAACCACAGTGGGTTGTATGTTTTTGATAAACTCTATGCAGTCATAGTCTTGTATAGGTTTGTGTAAGTGTCCATCCAGAAACTGTTGCACACGATAATTGTCTTTGACTCTGTCTATGCCATACACTTTGGCATTCACTAACTTGAATTCACGAGCTAGATTAGAACCAATAAAACCATCTACACCTGTGATTAATACTTTGATTGTGCTACCTCATCTCTGTATCTGTTGCCATGTCTTAACCATTGTTCACCATCACCTGACATGATATCAATGATACGACCAATGGTGCCATCAGTCCAATCTGATATACGACCTTGATTCACAGGCTGTAACAACAATGACTTGATCTTGTTGATGGCATCTTGTTGTGACCATGGAATGTACAATCTGTCAGAATCATTGTTGAATGTTTCTGGAAAAGATCTATAAGCAGGATAACACACATTACAACCTAATGCATCTGCTTCAGACACTGTGTTGGATACCCAGTCTTGCAGAGCACAGTTAAACAACACTCTGGAATCATTCACAATGTTGTAGTAATCATTCTTTTTCAAGTCTTCATATATTTTAAAGTTGTGTGTTTTTTCTAGTTTACGAGCTCTGTCCAAATACTTGGGATTGTTAGATCTCAAAGGACCTCCAGACAGCACTGCAAATTCTACTGTGCTATCACCAAAGTTTTCAATCAAGTCCATGAAGAAGTCTGGCTGTTTTTCTTGATCAAATCTGGCCGCAAACACTACTCTGTGTTCTCGCTCTTCCCACTTTTTGATTGTGTCTACTCTGGATTGTACTTCTGACTTGCCAAAACTCAAACCAGATATATTGTAAATGGGTGCTGACCAATTGGCTATCTTCATGTGTGCTACCATTTCTTCATTGGTGGCCAATATGTGTACATTAGGAATCTCATTACACATCTGTTCATACAGGCTCATCCACTTGCTCATGCCCCATACATGAACAAAGTCATCTGGATCAATGGCCTGTGCTAGACATCTAAGATATATCTTGGGTCTGTCCTTTGCAGGTATTTGACACATGATGTAAGGCAACGATTCAATACCAGGCTGAAACATATCTTCAAAGAATACTACATCATCACCTGTGCATTCACCATTCCTCATCATTTGCACCAGATTCATTAATTGGCTCATGCCAAAATAAGATCTACCATGAGCATCTAGTACTTGTCCTACAGATATGGCCTTGGTGTCATCAATGGTTGTGCCAGGCACTACCACATAGTCAATGCCTCTGGATTCAAACACTGCCGTGGACCAGTCTTGTAATTGTAGAGTGTATCTACCTTCATAAGGTTCAAGACCCATATAAAATAATTTTCTCATTCTACTTTTTCTCCATTTAATAAATCATAGATTCTTTCTTTCTCCCATTGTTTTTCTTCTTCAAATTCAGGGCAAGTTTTAAGAATGTCTTCTATCAAACATTTTAACTTATATAGATTGTGTTTGCAACCACATTGGACAAACCCGTCATTATATCTGGAGGTGGCTTCAATGCCAATTCGAATTATTTCATGTTCGAGTTCTTCGACTTCGAATCGTTTCCTGAGCTTTTTTAAATGATTGTGTGCGTCTGTTTGTTTGGTCATTGATTCTCGCTAACTGATCTTCCCAATTATTACGATATCGTTTGCCCTGTTGTTTTTTACAGTACTGTTGCCAAACATAGGTACGAATGTTGTAGAGATCCGACGGATTGTACACAAAGCCACACTCTTTACAGAATTCCAGTAGCTTGTCCAAATCGTCGAAGATTTGATTGATATTTGGATACCTTTTTCCCATTGTTTCCCTCTAAAGTTTAAGTTATTATCAATAGTCATATTCAATCCTACAACCATTTTCTCCGTCCTCGGAGACTTCGATAATAACGAAACGATTAGGATACCTTAGAGCAATCTGCTCGTACAAGTCATCTGCGATCATTTCACAAGACTTGTAGTCGAGCTGGATAGTCCCTAGTCCATAAAGGTTCTCCAACCATCTTTTAAACTGGATAAATTCGATATCTCTATCATTATGGAATACTTCAATAGCCACCCTAAAATGAAAGATGTGTCTATGGGGATACCCCAAGAAAGAAACATCGTACTCATCGTTAGTATTTAGTTTGGGATCTGTAAGAGCCGCAGGGTACTTGTGAATACCTTCTCTACGGAATGTGACCCATATCATTCTTTTAGCAGATTCTCTTGACCTAGTTCTGTTGTCTTGTTGTGCCTGTTTAATGTTGTCCTCTGTCATTTTATGACCTTATCCTTTCCATATCTAATCCACAGTGTTTCGTTTTCTGGTTGAATTATTCTTTTCAACGGAGCACACCAAACACCAGGGTTGTTTTCATTAAATCCAGTATCATCTATCTTGATTGTAGCATGAATACCTAGTTTGTCAACACCTGGCAGTCTAACCGACAGTTGTGGAACAAACTTACTATGATATGCAAGATCCGTGCTAGATAGACAAGAAATATCAGAAATTTCTAGATCTAATGTGGTCCATATGTCTTTTGATGTCGTATGACGACACATATCCAAAAATTTATCTGCTTGTTTAATATCAAAAGACTGATTGGCACCAAAGTATATGTGATCTGTCTTGTACTTTTTGTGCCATGTCATGATGTCTTCAATGGGTTGAATGCCGACGATAAACAATGTGTGCATTTCAAAGCAGGGAGTATTTTCAACTTCTGTGCCTATGAAAGCTCGAACATCATCTTTTACTTGGTTATCTTCGTACGGCCTTTTCAATTTGATCTTTCAATTTAAGTTTTTCAATTTTCAATGCTTTCAATTCAACATCGTCCATTCTTGTTGTATTATACAACTTCTTAATTTGTTTGTCAAGTTCGTCGTGTTTGATCTGTAAGTTATTCAGATCCATGTCTGTCTTTCAATACATCGTTAATTGCTGATAACAAATCTTTGTACTTGGCTATTTTTTCCAATTCCTTTTCCACTGTGGTTGCATAGTCAATGTGTTCAGCCACACCAGTGGGATCTGTCACAAATATTTTAACATTGCTTTTGGCCATTTCAATCTCTGCTTCATATTTTTGTTTCATGGCAATCAACATTTGACTTGTTCCCATTATACCATCTCCTCTAAAATGCCTAATGCTTCAGCAATTATAATCAGTGCACCTGAGATAAAAAATGCATGACTGATCAAGGCCAGTCCTGCTAGTATTCTCAGAGCACTCTTGATCATGGATACATTGAAGTGATTAAGTTTTTTGATCATTTGTCCTCCGTTAAGTGTGTTGTGAATTTAGATAAGTCAGGTGGTTGCCACCCTTCTGGTTTTAATACTTTGCCATCAGCTCTTTTTCGAACTTTGCCTGTCTTAGGATCTATCTTGGCAATGTTAGTAGCAATGACTTCATTCCATGCTCTTTGTGGATCCACACCCATGGATATGATAGCACCAATGGCCACCACAATGATGTCAACTAGTGCATCTAGTTGTTCTGTGTGATCGTTAAAAGATCTAGCCATGTCCAACTCATTGAATTCTTCTTCCACAAGATTCAAATACATTTCTAATTGTTTCTTGTGATACTTCAATGACTGGTCAGAAGACTGCATGAAATATTTTTGATCTCTAAAAGGATTTCTATCCAGTGTGAATGATGCGGCCATTATGCCTCCTCGAATAATGAATTAAATTGTGTTTGTGCATTCACTGTTTTCTTGCCAGTGGCACCTCTGGTGCCTATGATAGACATCCAGAACTTGTTGTACTCTTGTATGACTGCCTCAGCAGTGTCACGATTGTCTGTGGCAAATATAGCCTCTACCACATCTCTAAACATAACTTGATCAAATGTTTCTTGCACCAACATACCAGGTAGTTTACCTGCATCATACTCTCTGTTGGCCTGTTGAACGGCGTGTATGTGTGTCCAAACATTGTGTGACATCAACAGTGCATAAGAAAATGAATCCCATGATGTTTTGCCTTCCTTGCCTAGTTTGTTCAAATCACCTGGACCATAATAACACACATCAGATATTTTTAAATTTTTACTCACAGGAGATTCTAAGAATGCATCATGAATACCATCTTGTGTGACAGCATCTCTAAATGATCTTGTGTCACCTTTGTACTTTTTGTTGTCTGCAGTATCCTGCATACGATACACCCATTTCTTTCTGTCAGTAGTTTCTACATCCATGTACATCTGTCCATTGGCAGTGGCCAAGAAAGGAGATGCACAGTCAAAAGATATAGTAAAGTTTTCATTGTGATACTTTCTGACAGCTCTCTGTATGTCTGTCAACAGTGTGGCCCACTCTAGTTTTGATGTGCCCAAGAAGTGCATCCAATCATGAATACCTTTTTCCAGTAGTCCATCAAATCTCAATGCAACCAATCTTTTCAACACCAGATGCACATCACACATATTCTGTCCACCCATGGCCCAACCATTGAAGTGTGTGTCAGGATATTGTGCAGGGTCACAGTATTTTTTCATCATGTTGTACCAATGATCCGCATCTGCATGGTTCTCACCTTGTAATACATTCAAAAACTTACAGGCACCTGTTCTATGTTGCATGAAGTAATCATTGTTAATAAAAGTGGCGTTGAGAGCATCATTGTATGACTTGATGCCTGTTTTCTCTCTGGACTTTTCTAGTTTGTAGGACCATGCTGGTATATCCAACACCATGCCATAATCCATGTACTTGTCCATCCATTGTAGCAGTTGTGTTCTTTTCTTCATGGCTCTAGGACATGAAGGATTGGCCCAATCGCCTTCCCACACACCTTTGGCTATCTGAAAGCCACCTGAATCACCTAACAGGAATGCACCTTCTTCTCTATTTCTCACCATGTCTTCACCTGGCTCATCTTTGTTCACATCCAGTTTGGCATGACCTGCCGAATACAGTGACCAACGATATGGAAACAAACCTTGCTTGGAGTTTAACCAATTAAGTTGTTCCATTTCAGGAATGCCCTGTGGCATACGGCCTGGATCTACATAGTTGTCAAATCTTTGTTTGCCTATGTAGTTGGCATAGAATGATGACAGTGCAGGAAGAAATATTGCATAGTCATTTTGTTTGGCTGTTAGGTTATCTTGCATTACTTGGATTGTGCTGGCAAGATATAGTTATAAACACCCACTCCAGAATCAACTGTGATCTCTGCCACACCTTCATCTGATAGTTTGATTGTTTTGTCACCAGCAAGATCTAGTATGCCAATGAACTGTTTCACAGGATAACTCCAAGCTCTGCTCAAAGTACCATTTACATCTGTTTGGAATATAAAATTACCGGCGTGTGTAGAATGATCACCAAAGCTCAACTTCAAATCTTTACCATCTGTTTTCACAATAAATGTTAATTCTTCTGCATTGGCCTGTGCCTGATATTTCAATCTTTGTATGCCTGCAATAGTAGGTTGGAACTCCACATTCCATTTTGCACCTTTGAACTTCACAGTCTTAAGTTTTTCATTGATGATCTCTGAAGTCATAAATCTGTAATCATTTTGAAAGTCACCAGTGCCATTGGCAAAGTGTAACCCCACAGGAACTTCTTGTCCATTTCTAGTTTGTTTGGTAGTTGTGATTTCAGCATCTTTTTCATACTCAGGAATACCAAGTAATATTTTAAGTTTGCTCAAGTTAGGCATACCAAATGTGCCTTTGAATTCCATCACTGGTTGTTTGAATTGTGCAGATAGTACTACTGATCTATCTTCTGCCAGACCATCAATCTGTGTTTCTGTGTCTGTGCCTGTGACCTTGATCAGTTCAATACATCCAAGATCAAAAGTGTGTTCTACCACATCTAATAAGTTATCTCTCATACGGCCGTTCTCCTTTGTTATAGATTATATAGATCGTTTGTGTGGAGTACAAGAAATTTATTAACCTTTCTTGCCTAATATATGGTCGTCCAGTGCTTTTCTCTTGTCTATGTTGGCTTTTGCTTTTTCTTCTTTTTGTTTGATCTGAGATTTTTTTGCTTCAACTTTTTGTTTGACGGCTTCCCAAGTATAATTTCTGCGAAGATTTTTGTATGTGTCAATGCCTAAATTGGCACCTTCATCCAAATAGTCTTCATACTCTTCTCTGGTTATGAGACCTTTTTTTGCATTTTGTAATTTTTCTAGTTCATCTCTGTTGCCCACTTCTATTTTGCCTAGTGCTTGTCCGCCTCTGATAGATTGCAGTATGCCAGGCTTTCTAAGTTCCAGCCAATCAAACCCTCTGTCAGAATGTTCAAATGTCAGTTCAAATCCTACTGAGTCTGCCAGTTTCTTGATCTGAGCACTAGTGATATAAGGATGTGTACCGTTTTCATACAATTTACAACTGGCAGGATAATCACAGTTGTTGTATGTGTGCATGAATGTGCCACCTGGTCTGAGCAATTCAAATACTTCTTCATAAACTTTTTGTATGCCTTCTCTAGGCACATAGTTCAACCAATTGAAAGACAACACAAATCCAAATTGATTTGGAGGCAAGTTTTCAAATAATTTTTGTGCTTTAGGGTGCCACACATTCTGTTTGTAGTATCTGATCTTTTTTTGAAACTGTGTTCTGAATACTTCCAGTGATGGTTTACAATGTGCTTCTTCATAGTCCACCATGTACAATGGATCACAGGATGCCATGTTATCCATCCAACCATGTCTGGGTTGTATGCATATACCAGGAAAACGCCAATCGTTGTACAGTTTCATTCGCTTGTCCAGTATGTTGTGATGTCCTTCCAACAACTTGATAGGTTTGTGTTTTACTTGTAGTGGGTCTGCTTCTTCAGGCAGTTTCTTTTCTACATACCATCTTAATGATTGTGGGTATGCTGTCACTTCTAATTGTTTGATTTCTTGTGTTAGTGTGTCAATACATTCGTCAATGTATTCTTTGACATGACCAAATGCTGATGTGACCATTTTTAATTTGGTCTGCAGGTGTGATTGTTGATCTGCTGTCAGCACAGAATAATTGTCTATTTTGTTGTGTATGTTGGATTTGAATTGTGCCCAAGTATATGACACTTTATCAGGTCTGCTTTTTTGCAATGTGCTTCTTTGTTTTACCAACTCAGACAGTTTCATTTATTCTCCAAAGTCAAATAAATTGTTAAATGTGTTGGCAGTCTGTGTGGCACCAGCTAGGTCCCAACCCAGCACACCTAATAAGTTTTCTACTTTTTGATCCACAATAGTTTGTTCCATTTCTGAATCATTGAATGGCATATCCTGGAACCATTGTGGCAGATGTAATTCATCTGTGGGATATGCAATAGAAGTCCAACCCATGGGATTCTGTTTCAATTTGCATACAATAACTTTTTGTCCATCTATGATTGGCATAGAGTAGTTGTCTGAATTCATTCTGCGACCAGTGTTCCAATTGAGTGAAGCTCTGACATGACCTGGCATATTGGCCTTGCCCAGTCTCTTCTCTTCTTTGCCATATTTAGTGAGGTTGTTCACTCGCTTGGGAGTTCCTTTCTCCCATCCTGGTCTGTTGGTAAAGTCATGTTTGAATTTCAATATCTTTTCTATGATTTCTTCTTTGTTGGCACCCATCAACACTTCGTCCAACACTTCTTTCAAAAACTCCTGCATGACTTTGGGTGTGTCTGATCTTTTCAAATCCAGACCCATGACTTTGGTTTTGCCTTGTTCACCTTCTGTGTCAAATCTACGACCTTCTTGATCATACACTAATAGAGCATATCTCTTTTTAGTGATGAACAATCCTTTGGTGGCCACAACTTCTCTACCACACTGTATGATATCACCATATGGTGAATGAAATGCTGTCTTCATGAATGCCGGAAATGAGTCTGATGTCTGTTGTGATATCTTGTCATAGAGTTGTGTACACATATTCTTGTCCCACTTCATGGCACCTTCTTGTACTTCTTTGCGAATCACAGGCCATACCGAGAAGTATGCAGAGTCTGTGTCACCATATATAATACCTTTGCCCATATGATCATATGTGCCAGTCATACATTCATTCACATAAGCATCCATATGTTTGGTGATTGTTCTGCCTGTGAGTGTAGTGGATTGTCCTATCCTTTTATCAAAAAATCT
>Ga0181568_10002242_pt1 | contig 17592 bp, 18 predicted proteins | sample 101ome_20_FD_133758 | JGI IMG/M metagenome (GOLD analysis project Ga0181568, IMG submission 133758) | Coastal salt marsh microbial communities from the Groves Creek Marsh, Skidaway Island, Georgia - 101404AT metaG (megahit assembly) | ecosystem: Environmental > Aquatic > Marine > Intertidal... | reverse complement strand
TGCTTCTGCGTCTTTAAGTGGCTCTGTTTCTTCTTCTTCTGTACTTAAAAAAACAACGACCGCATATATTAAAATTGGAAAATTTAAAGGAGGTCTGGATTGGGGTTCCTATTATGGCTATCCCGGTCAGGCATACGTAATAGATCCAATATATGGTAATGCCGATTATTTTGTATTGTATGGGGTGAGTTCTGGTCTAATCGAAGTTTTTAATTTGATACCTTATGGCGATACAATTGATATGAGTGGCTCAATTGTAGATACGCATATTTTTTTCCCAAATGTAACAACACGAAACAATACATTTGAAGTTTATGATGTAATATTTTCAAGTGGAAATGCCTATGTGATTGGTATTTCAACTGTTGGTAATGGTATCGAAAGTGGTTATCTAAAAACCGCACCTGGGACTATTGGTTATGGGGATGTTATTGATTCTAGTCTGTCAGCAACCGTACATCGTGTTTTTGATGCCGCTAGCGCTGTAAGTTTTGAAAGTGAATTTACTAGTTCCGGCACTAGAGTGGTTCCGGTAGAGGTAGATTCAGGTGTGTCGGGGTCTGCAAGTCTATCTGCATTGACGTTGAAACAGGCATATGCGTCAGGACTTGCTGAGACTATACAGAATGTTGAATTATCTGCTACTACATACAAACTTGCTTATTCTGCTTCAAGTCAGTCCATTAATTCAGATATAACAGCAACATCTGTTAAGGATGCATATGCTTCAAGCGCCTTGAGTGGTTCCGCTTCATCTTCTATTACCGCTTTGGAGATTTTGTTTGGTGCAGCAGATTTAACATCTACGACAGTCACTGTTGCCGCTAGTAGAGAAATTCTTCTTGCAGATTTAAATATTTCTGCTAGTGGTAATATTTCAATTTCTGGTTTAACACGATTTAGTGAAAGTATAAGTAAATATGAAGATAATGTTCTTGAAGATCTTGAAACAATTAGAACTTTAGTCTCTATTGATGGTAAACCTTTAACCGAACATAATAGAAAACTTGATTCTTTTATTTTGCAGTCGTTTGCAGAAAATCAAAACTGGAAAGCGACAAGATCTAGGTACTATAAAAATTCAGGTGGTAGGAAGTCCTTTCAGATTAACTGGACAATGTTGCCGGGCGAAAAGGATGACACTGTAGATAAAAGGTTTGGAAGGAATAAAATAAAAGAGATTGCTAGAGATCCAGATATTCATACCTTAAAAATATTAAATTCAGATAGCGATGGAACTACTCCTTATACGGAAACGGAGTATACTGTAGTAGTAAAGGGGTACTCAGAGAAGCTTGTCAGAAGAAATATTTCGAATAACATTTATTTATGGGACTGCACTATTCAACTGGAGGAGGTTTAATTGTTAAATAAAGATATCTATAATAATACGCTGACAGATACTTTTATCGCAAAAACCACTTCTGTTTCTCAAAAGCTAAAACCTAGAGTAATTGTAAACTGGCTTGAAAGTAAAAATCTTCAGAATCTTACTGTAAGTGTTGACTCAAATAATCAACATTCTTCTACTGATGATGGTGAACTTGGGTCGTACTTTCAGCCTAAACAGATGGTAAACGGTTATGATAGACAGTCTTTTACTTGGGCTGTTGCTGGCGCTAAAGATAAGAATGGGATTGCAATCAAAAGTGATGGTCAATGGCACTGTATGCCATCAGATATTTCTGATGACTATGAGTATGGTTGGTGGTCTGGTTCGGTTTCCACAACTAGTGTTGAGTCAACCTATGGTGGTTATGAATTCAATAATAACCCAACCGTAACTCTTGATTTCACAAGCAGACCATGTAATCTTATTCGTGTATTTACATCTGAGTATAATGGTCAAGTACATACTTATAGACTTACTATAAGAAGCTCTGATTCAGGCGTTCCAAATCCTTTATACACCGAAGTTGTCACAATGCCTTCGGGTAGTTATTATCATGACCACTATCTGCCGTCTTCAATTGGGCATTCTACTATCAATAGGGTTGAACTTGAAGTCATTTCGACTAGAAATCCTGAAGACTACGCAAGAATTCATGAAGTTAATGTCGTGTATCAGACAGATATTTCTGACGATATTATTGATATATCTACTGACTTCACAAGAGATCTGCATACCACAGAACTTCCTATTGGTGGTTCTGGTGCTGGGAGTGTAAGATTTAATATTAATAATACAAATAAAAATTACAACATCTTTAACAGTAGTTCAACGTATGGACAATACATGAAGAAGAATGTAAAAGTTGAATCAACTTTAGGGTGGCAGGTTGTCAAAAGCAATTCTTTATTTATAGAAAAAGAAATAAGATCTGAATTTGGTAGTTCTGATTTAGTGTTGCAGTTAAATAATACTGACGAACTACCAGAAGTTGGTGGTGTCGGGGATAGATATGTGATGATTATTGATCCTGACAACTACACAAGAGAGTATGTGCTTGTAGAGTCGGTCGATGACACTTATTCAGTTTCTGTCATTGAGCGAGGTTTTAATAATACAATTGCAAGAACCCATCCTGTAGGAACAAAAGTCGTCTTTGAAACTTATGAATATCCAAAGGCAGTTACAACTTATGTTGACGAATGGTCTAGTTCAAGTGACAGTATGACTGCCTCTGCTTCTTGTATGGATTGGACAAAGTTTGCCACCGAGAGAATTATCACAAATGGTTTCTTTTTGAAAGATGCTACAGTTGCTGATGCAGTTAAAAATCTTTTAATGCAAGCAAATTTTCCTCAAGCAGATATTCACTATTTAAATACATTTAAGAAATCGGCTAGAGAGAAGAGCGCTGTTGTTCATATGAACTTTTCTGAAACTGTCTCTGACAGAAGTGGAACATCTTTGCCCGTGAAGAATGGCCTAAGAGCAAGATTTTTATCAATGCCGACAGGTAAATACGGTAAAGTTAAAGATATTACTCTTGATGCTCTAGACAGACAACTTACTGAATTGGAAAAAGCTTTGGGTGAGTCTGCGTATGTCGCTTCGGACTATACGGTAAATACGGTTGATATTAACAACAATGTAAATAATGCTCTTGATTTAGTTGATTTTAGTTTTACAGGTTCAGCGGGGGCAACCGTTTCTGAATACTACAACATGGTTTTTGATGGATACTATACACCGCCCGACTCTGGTAGCCAGTATCTTGCAGTTGGTATTGCTCATGGAGGCGTTAGGGTTTATCTTGAGGACACATTAATCATTGATAGCTGGATTACCCATGAGGTAGCGGCTGGGTCGTATACTGATATAACTTCTGATGAGTTAGATCTTGTTGCTGGCAAGCCCTACAGAATTAGAGTTGAGTGTTATCACACCTATTCTACTAATAACTCTGACCAGTTTGGTGTCTACTTGCAATATGCAGTTGGTTCTGATCCACTTGCGGTTGTTCCTATTGAGAATGTTTACACTATGGCTGCTGTTGATAGAATTGGTTCAAAGGACACACCTTTCACTGTTGGTTCTGCGGACAGAAACAATAATAGGAATAATGGAGTATATCTGGGTGAGATTGAAGTTAATCAGATCGGGGGAATTTCTTCAAGTGATGAGAATAGATCTGTTCGGTTTACTTCAAGTACATACATGAGATTGCCTTATGATATTTCTTGGGATTTAAACAACTCTGCTAGCGAGAATTATACTGGTAATTGGTCAATTGAATTGTATATCAAGCCCGCAACGGCTGGGTTTAGTGGAGATGGTGATTACATTAGCAGTTTTGATGGCGCTTCTCCGACAGGTGGATTCGAATTTTACGCCGATTCTAGTGAGCATGGATTTAAGATTAAAACGTCGTCAGGCACTGAATCTGTTTCGGTATCCGGCACACTAAGTATTTCAGATTGGTCACACGTTCTTGTGACTTACGACGGGACTTATATTAAATATTATCTAAATGGCAGCCTGCAAGACACCCTGTCTGTTGTTGGAACTATTTCTTCTTGGAGTAACTTGGATCTTGGTTTCGGTGGCAGAAATGCTTACTATTTGATTGGCACTGGAGAGGTTGCTCCATCAACTTTGAGAGATTTTTTCTGTGATCAGTTTGTCTTATACAACAAAGCCATGACGGCTGCCGAGGTCAGTGACCGATACACGGAGACTCAGATGCAGGAACTGACAGTGTACCCATTCCTGTACGGTAATGAGGCATCGGCAAAAGATATTATTGAGGAAATTTCTCTTGCTGATCTGGGCAGATTCTATATTGATGAAAATGGTGTTGCTCAATATGAGCACTTCTATGCCTTTTTTGAACCGACTATTGATCAACATGCAAATACCCAGATCACAATTAGCGATGAAAGCAATATTGTATCAGCAGATTATTCTGTACAGTTGCAAACCAATAAGGTTGTTGTAAAAATTGCTGGTTTGTCAAGCAATCTTGTGGGCGTTCAGCCTTTATGGAGAGCAGATGAGCCTACAACGCTTGCTGTTGTGAATCTGGAGGCAAATGTTGCGTCTAACGCTACAAGCATCACTGTTTCTTCTACTGAAGATCCACCATTTTTTAAGGGCGGATATCTTGTTATTGATAATGAAATTATTAAATACACATCAAAAACTGCAAATAGCTTTGATAATCTTGAAAGAGGCTTGTTCGGGACTGAAGCAGTATCTCATACAGCAAACACTTCAGTCAGAGAAGTTAGATATTGGAGTTTAAAGTATGACAAAGCTCCTGCTTTTGAAGTAAAAGATCCTTTTATCACAGGTATTCAGTTTGAAAAACCGGCTCAAATTGATATTCTTAAATGGAATGCTGGACATTACGGTGCTGAATTGGTTATTTCCGCTAACAGTAATGTTGATAAAGGAACATTTGTGTTTGCAGAAGGAACAGATCCTGTGACTGAAAAGGTTTCTTTTACCTCTGTTGCTGGAACACCTGTTCTTTTAACACAACAGGGCAGTCAGATTACAGAGCAAGTTGCTGACTTAAGTGACAATATAAGACTATATGGTCTTAAAGAAGTTGTTATTGAAAATAAATTTATTACTGATTTTAATCATGGTCAGAAGATTGCAGATTTTATTATTTCTAAGATGAGCGAACCTGTACCTATTCTTAATGTTCAGACATTATTGACTCCAACAGTTATGATAGGAGATAAAATTTCTATTAGTGATCTTGATGCATTTGATATAATAGATGGGGATTACTGGGTGATTTCTAAACAGAGTCAGTATGGAAATAGCCCTTCTCAATCTTTGATTTTAAGGAAGGTGGTTTAATGCCAAGATATTCGTCTTCAAATAGCGGATCGTCTGCTACTAATGCCATTAGTGAAAATAGTGTCGTATATTCGTCAGCGGGTGGTCATAGTCATGATGGTCAAGGATCTAGCCTGATTGATACAACAAAGTACAGTGTTTGGGATTTTTCGGTAAATACCGTTTACAGCACAAACCCTAGGGCGACTAGGCAGGCAACGCATATTGAGCAGTTTAAGAATTTTATTGTTAATGTTGTCAACACTAGCGTTTTAGAACCTGCCGGTATTACTCTTGGTGATAACGTTATTAATGCTAATAATATTGTTGCTGGCTCCATTAACTCAGAGCTAATTGCTGCTAATACAATTGTTGCTGGCAATATTGCTGCTAATACCATTACAACGGATTTGCTTGCTACCGATGCTTTGACATCTTCAAACTATGCGTATACTAGCGGTAATTTCTCGGACGCTGGGACGTTCATTGACCTTTCTGACGGATCTATCACCTCAGAGCAATTTTATATTGATAATAGCGGAAATGCCGGATTTAAAGGGTCTATCAATCTTGGTACTTACAACTATTGGAACAGTAACGGCACTTTTAGTGTTGGTAATGCAACTTCAGGCATGACATGGGATGGCACCAGTCTTTTTTTAACAGGTAATTTAGATCTATCTACAAACAATTATTGGTATAAAGATGGTGATTTTAAAGTTGGTGGGGTTTCTGAGTATTTATTTTGGAATCAAGCCGCTGCAACTTTGACTGTTAGAGGCGATTTAAGTCTTGATACAAACAACTATTGGTATAGAGGTGGGGATTTTAAAGTTGGTAATGCATCAACATATATGTTTTGGGACCAATCCGCAGCAACACTTACAGTTTCTGGTTCGGTTGTAGCGGGTGATGTAAAAGCTGGTAAGGCTGCTGATGGCACTAATCCCGGCATTTCGTTAGGAACAGTAGGTGGTGATGAGAATTATTGGATTAGAACAAGTGGTGGTGACGTAGAATTTTTTGCTGGCGTGTTCTCTGATCAAAATTTTATACAAATTAATACAGCATCAGCTGGTGACAATGTAATTGTTTTGAGCGGCAGTTATGAAACTGATCGAGGGACCTATGTGAATGTTGCTAGCACAATGGGCGGTGAGCAAGGCAGAGTAGCGAGCATTGCAAGCGGAGTAACATACTACGATAAAGCATATGATTACGATTGGGAATCCGTTTTGTCGGGTTCAAAAATTGAAGTTATCAATGAAGATCTTGCTAGTCAACCAAAGGCTTTGATGGGAAATGATGATAATGAGTATGCAAGTTCAATTAGCGAAGCCGGTCAGCATGCATTCTTTAAAACAAGTATATTAGTTAGTGGTAATGAAAAAGTAACAACAAAAATGGGTACTCAAAATGGTGGAACTATTATTGTAGGTGATACATCAAATGGCACTGCTAGTCTTGAATTTGAAGCTAATGGTAATGATTTAATTATATCTAATGCCGCAGGAAATGCTAATATTCAACTGTATGGCCAGAATGGCTATATCAGGGCGCAAAACACTATGTATAGAACCCCTGCTGGGCCTACAAAATATGTGGTGACAGATGGGAATGGTAATTTTTTTGGCAACACTACTAGTTATGGCTCATCTATTACGATTAAAAGAGATATAGAACCAATTCCTTATGGATTAGACACTATTATGCAGATCCGCCCAATTCGCTTTGAGTATATTGATAGCGAGTCAGGTAAGAAAAATATTGGTATGATTGCAGAAGAGTTGATGCATGTTCTTCCTGAGGCGTGTGTGTTTGATCTAGAAGATCCAGATTTTCAACCAAGTATTGGTTATCAAGACATTGTTCCAGTTCTGGTTAAAGGAATCCAAGAATTAAAGTCTAAAATTGATGATTTAGAAAATCAAATTGCTTCACTTTCTTAATTAACTTTTATACTATAAAATAGTTATATGAAAAAGTTTAAATCAATTTTAACTCGCATCATTGCTGTTTTTGCAGCATCTGCTTTGAGCGTTGTTGGTGCTGGTGCTATTGCTGGGGTAGAACTTTGGAAGGCTGCTTTGATGGCTGGTATAGGTGGTATGGCAACCGTCACAGAAGCTCTGGCTAGAGCATATATGGATGATGGTGTGCTTGATGAAAATGAAATCAATGATGCTTTCCGTAGAGTTGACAAGAAAGCGGCTACTGAATAGCAAATAGTGTATAATAGTAGGTAGTATGGCTTACGAAAACTATAGGTTTATTTCTTGGAGCACCGGCACCCCGATCACTGGGGAACGCATGGCTCAGATGTCAACAAATATTGAGCAGGTAAAGCTTGCTACTGATGATCGACCGCAGGGGTTGATCAAGTATGCAAAACTATCATCTCCACAAACTTATACAGATGTGGATGGCACTACTCATACTCTTGTAAATCTTAGAGATGATACGCCTTCTGGTGCTGACAATAGAGTTAATGCCGATGCAAGCAGGTATGTTAGATTGATGGTGACTTTTCCGGGCATTAAGATTGTAGAGAAGGGTGCTGAAGATTGTAAGTACGAACTGAGTATTGTGCAAGGTTTGGACACAGATCCTGCTCCAACAACATTGTCAACATTCTATTTAAATCCGCACGCTTACAGTTTCTTTGATGTTGCTGATACCGATAATCTTATTGCTAGATCAAATAGTGCCTCATCTTATGTATATTTTGGTGCAGGAAGTTATTCTACAGTGCTTAACACAAGCACTAGTGGTTTAAATAATATAAACTTTTTTGTTTCAATTAAAAGATCTGCAAACAATGATATGACAAATGCTCCTGATTATAGCATAATGTCCTCTTCAACTTCTCCTTTAGAATTTTATGCTGAGGATATTGGAGGCACTGCATAAGCGTGTCTCTCGCATCTCAGCGTAAGGATATTGACTGGGTGTCAAACAACTATACTGGTAAAGATAATCACAATTATTCAGGTGGTAAATACATTGATAATAAAGGTTACGTGAAGGTGTTGAGCGTAAATCACCCTAAAAATATTAAAGGATATATTTATGAACATCGTGCTGTTTTTGAATCTTACTTGGGCAGGTATCTTGAGAATTGGGAAACAATTCATCATATAAATGAAATAAAAACTGACAACCGGATTGAGAATTTATTTCTGTGTACAGTTAAAGAGCACAGCGCAATACATCGAGAGGGTAAGCGTATTTCTATTGAACAGAAAGACAAAGCAAGGGAGGTCGTCAAGAAGACGAAACCTCATCTGCATAAGAAGCAGAAGCCTTTGCGTGCTCCTAGAGAAAATTTTTGATTCGCACACACGGCGGGTGAAATTCTGGTAGTATCTGTATACTGTCCGTTAACACCATTGGAGCAATAATGAAATCGTGTGAAGCAGAGGGGTGTAACATTGAGTTTACGCCTAACTCGTCTAACCAAAAGTACGCACACTCTACTTGTCGTAAGAGTTTAGATAGTTTTGGTATTTGTAAATATCGTAAAGAGAATGGATTGGTTGATATGCCTGTAGATATTATGTCTGGTGACACTCCAGATTCAGATTCAGAGTTGCGTATGGCATATGCCAGATTGCAAAAAGAGTACGATAAAGTTAAGAACAAGAAAGATGATCTTGTTGATGCTGTGTATCGTGCAACTCTTGAACTTGATACAACTGTTAAAGCGCAAAAGGTGAAAGCCCCGCCTAAAGACAAAAGAAAGGGTAAGACTGAAGAAGTTGCAGTTGCTGTCATTGCAGACTGGCAGCTTGCTAAAGTTACGCCTGATTATAATTCTGAAGTTTGTGAACAGCGCATTGAGCAGTATGCTCAAAAAATTATTGATCTTACAGAGATTCAGCGTGCTGATCATCCTGTCAAGAAACTGCATGTGTGGGCTTTGGGTGATATTGTTGAGGGAGAACTTATCTTTCCGGGTCAATCGTTTTTGATTGATGGTGGTTTGTATCGTCAGGTTACTGTAGATGGTCCTCGTATTATTAAGAATTTCTTGACAAAGATGCTTGAAAACTTTGATGAAGTTCACTTTACTGGTGTTATTGGCAACCATGGCTCTATCGGTGGTAGGGCTAGGCGAGACCACGATCCAGAGACGAATGCTGACAGAATGCTATATCGTGTAGTACAATGGATGTTTGAGAAGGAAAAACGCATAACTTTTGATATACCGGATGGTAGGGGTGAAAAGCACTGGTTTGCTGTCCCTGAAATTGGGAATTACAAGAGTTTGCTTTGTCACGGTGATCAATTCAATGGTTTATCTTCATTCTACTCGTTCCAGAAAAAGGTGTATGGGTGGAAAATTGGTGCCCTTGGGCAAGACTTTGATGATGTCTACCTTGGTCACTGGCACACTCCAACTAAGATGACGTTTAATACTATTCAGGTTAGAGTGTCAGGCAGTCCTGAATCTACAAACACTTATGCTATGGAGAGTCTTGCTGCTATTGGGAGACCTTCACAGCCCTTGATGTTTGTTCACCCTGATAGGGGTATAGTTACAGCAGAATATAATGTCTGGCTGGACTAAGGAGGAAAATTATGATTAAATTGTCAGAGGCAAATAAGAAAATGATTGCTTCATACGGGCGTAGCGTACTAGGTGCCGCTGTTGCAACGTATGCCGCAACCAACGATTGGAGTATGGCTCTCAACTCACTTTGGGCAGCACTTATTCCAGTTGCAATGCGATTCTTGAATCCGGGCGATAACGCGTTCGGTAAGAACTCTCAGTAACAATTAAATTAGTGATTTAGCCCCTCTACGTAGAAAGCATGGTAATATATTCATATGGATATTAAATTAAGTTTTAAACTTAAGTGCTCTAAGTGTGGAGGGGCTAAATACGTTGATGAGCCATATGCAATATTTGATACTTGGTTTGTTGATATTGTTTGCTTATCTTGTGGTCACTCTAGAGACATCCCTGTTTCTGAGTTTAATGAACTTATTTCTAATATCGAAAAAGCAAGTAAGAACAGCAATGCTAACTGATAAAATAATTACAAATAAATTTTATTTATACAAAAATGTATTACACAAAGTCAAAAAAGTGCAAAAAAAGAATAATAAAGTAATTCTTGGTAGCGCAAAAGACAATGGTGAAATCATTATTCCGTTGATGGGCGCAGATTTGTTGCTTTTCCGAGTGTATACCATTGGAGAAGTTGCTAAGATCGTAGAGCGCAGATCTGACACGATTAGAAAATATGAGAGGTCGGGTCTGATACCGAAACCGCTCGTCTTTGAAGATGAGTACCCGTCGTACAGGAATTGGAGGTTCTATTCACGCCCAGATGTCTACGATATTGTTGAGTTTTTCTCAGGTAGAACACCTGGTCGTCCAATTAAGCAAAAGAGTGAATCTACTATTGTATCTACAAAAATTCATAATCTAAATGAAAAAGTAAAAATGAAAGCAAGGAATATTTGAAATGCAAGAATCTAATGTTGAAATTTGGGCATCAATTGGGATTACTAAAAATCTTGGTAATTATGAGTCTTTGAGACTTGATGCTGGTGCAAGAGTAAAAGCTTCGTCTGAGAATGACGAGCAGGCTTGGGCTGAATTATGGAAGGCTGTTGATGAACAGATTGAGGCTAAGCTTCGGGAGTTAGATAGTGAGAATGAGGGATGATTGGAAAAATTATGCTTTATGTGCTGATGATGAATACCCTTTTAGATGGCTGTCATCAAGCATAGATGATATAAATTACGCTAAAGAGGGGTGCATGAAATGCTCTGTTCGCATTGATTGCTTGTACTCAGCAATTTATGAGCGTGAAGAGTTTGTTGGTGTTAATGGCGGATATTCTGAAATTGAATATCTAATAAGAACATGGGAAAGAGCAGAGGTGGATGATGAAACTAACTGGCGAAAGTCTGATAAACTTATTCAAGACTTGTTCAGAGAAATCTCATAAACTTTTTATTCCTGATTCACCCCGAGAGGATCAGGTTGCTGATAGTCTTGCTAAGCATTATGATGGAGAACTACTGACAAAGGCGGTAGAGTGGTATATTGAAAACAGGCCGGGGCCATTTTTAGTTTTTGACTTTGCAATTGAGTCTAGAGACTTGGTTGAAAAGGTTAAATATGAAAGCGACGCTAAATCTCGCTTTCAAGATATCGTAGCCGAAACACGTAAGAGAATGGAAAATTCTTGAATTACGAAATTAAATTACTTAATTCGATTATTGAAACTAATGATTATGTAGATGCAGTCAACAGCGGTGTTGAAAATGTTTTTATTGAGTATAGAGATGTTTGGAACTTTGTTGTTTCTCATCATGATGATCACGGAAAAGTGCCTTCAAAGGACACTGTGAAATCTCACTTCTCAGACTTTGAGTTTTTCAATACCCCTGAGCCGCTTGCGTACTATGTTGATGAAGCAAAGAAGGAATCGCTAGCGTTTCAGACCCGTCAAATTGTTGCTAAGGCTCACTCTCTTATTGGGGATGTTGGACCAAAAGATGCACTGTCATATTTGATGGAGCAAACTAGCAAACTGTATAAGTATTCCAGTTCTCTGAAAGATACTGATCTTGTATCCGAGTGGCGTGATAGGTATGATGACCTTAAAGAGCGGTCAGAGAATCCTGATAAGCACACTGTGGGTATTCCTAGTGGTATTGATGTAATTGACAAAACGTTTGGTGGCTGGCAGGCCGGAGACTTCATTGTTTTGTTGGGTTGGACTGGTGTTGGTAAGTCATTCATTGCACGATTGTTTGCGGCTAATGCTTGGCGTGCTGGTTATCGACCAATGATTATTTCTCTTGAGATGAATAAGAAGCAAGAGGGTCAGAGGTTGGATACACTCCTTAACAATGGTGAAGGTCACTTTACCAATACGGATTTGATTAAAGCGAATCCTGCTATTGTTGATGGTTATGAGTCTTGGGCTGAGGCTACATTTGGAGGAAAGCAACCTATTTATCTGATTACTTCAGAGGGGTTGGAGACTGCTGACCAAAATATGGTGCAGGCTAAGATTGACCAGTACCAGCCAGATATGGTTATTCTTGACTATCACGGATTGTTTGATGATTCTACTGGCGCAAAGAACGAAACCGAAAAGGCTAAAAATCTATCAAAAGCTTTTAAGAGGATTGCTGTCAAAAATAATGTGCCTATTATTGATGTGGCGGCAGTGACTATGGCTGATGGTCATGGGGACAGACCACCTGAACTTGAAGAAGTTGCTTGGTCAAAACAGTTGGCATATGATGCTGACTTGGTTCTTGCTATTCATCGTGAGTTCAACTCTGATCTCTTCCAAGTAGTATCTAGGAAGGTTCGTAGAGCAACACACTTTGGGTTTTATCTAAGGTGGGATTTAGAAACAGGAAAGTGGGCAGAAGAGTGGGACGTAGGATGAGTGCTGAAAGCATATTTCACACATTGAGCGGTACTGCTGTTGATGTTGAAACCATTATCAGATTGCGTTCATGGATGGAAGATGAAGTCAAAAGAAAACAAGGTCAATTTAATTTTACTTCTTTAATCACTGATTACGATAAAGAGACTGAGACATTTGAATTCAAACTTCACTTCCACAGGTAATATTCAAAAAGCAGTAATGGAACTGCTGGACAGTCAGGGTGTAGAGGTACACACGCAGTCTGGCACTGAAGTTGCTATTTACTGTCCATTTCATGACAATACTCACAGCCCTGCTTGTTATATAAATACAAAAACAGGTCTGTGGCAATGTTTTAATCCATCATGTGGCAAGAAGGGCAACTTTAGACAGTTGTACAAACACATGACTGGTAAAACATACGGTCGTGAGTGGATACTTGATCCAGTCAATCTTCAGAGAGAGTTGGATTTAGCTCTTGTGATAAAGGATACGGTAGAGGATTTATCTATTGATTCCATTGAAGTTGATTATAAAAGCGATGAAGTTCAAAACTTACAAACACTTATAGATCGTGGTTACGATTTAGATATTCTTGAATATTTTGAAATAGGATACTCAAAAGTTAAAGATCGTGTTGTTATCCCTGTACGTGATCCTCATTATAAACTTGTGGGCTTGATTGGTCGTGCGGTGCATGACTGGCAGGAGCCACGATACCTATATAATAAAGGTTTCAAACGGGCGGATATTCTTTTTAACATACAAAATGCTAAACAATATGATAGCGTAATCATATGTGAAGGCAGTTTGGATGCTATAAAAGTAGCACAGTCTGGATTCAAAAATGTCGTAGCGACTTTGGGTGCAAAGGTTTCTCCGAATCAGATCAAGATGATCAAAAAATATTTTGACACGATTGTCGTATTTTCAGACAATGATGACGCTGGAGCGGAGATGAGGCGTGCTATAATTGAGGAATGTCGTGGCAAACAGATTTATACCGTTGCTATACCTGACGGTCTTAAAGATCCGGGCGACATGACAGACATACAAATTAAGCAAGCCATTACAAGCAAACAAATTAATATAGGAGAATAATAATATGTCATTTTCAAGCATTAAAACATTAAAGGATATTGAGAACAGTATTCCGCAGAAGTCAGGCGGTTCTGGAGGGGCTAAGAAGTTTTTTAACCTTCAGTCAGGCGATACCTACAAGATTCGTTTCCGTCAAGAACTTACTGAGGATTCTAAGCATTACGACGAGGAAGTGGGAACGGGCATTATTGTTCCGGTTGTAACTTCCCCTATTAATTGGAAGTGGCGCTGTGCATCTACAGCGTCTATGGCGGAACATGGTTACCGCTGTTGGGCTACTGAGCAGGTTTCTCAAGATGGCCGTTGGAAGCCGAAGCCTCATCTTCTTATCAACATTGCGGTTGAGATGGATGGTGCATGGGAGCCACGTATTCTTGATACGACCTTCAACCAGCGCCACATTGGTCTTTTGTTGATGGAGTACGCTAAAGAGTTTGGTTCAATTATGGATCAGACATTTAAGTACAGCCGTACTGGTTCAGGCGCTCAAGACACTAATTATAGCCTTATTCCGCTCGGTCCAAGCGAAGCAGATAGTTCTATCGCTGATTTGACTATGCATCAGTTGGATAACGTCTATATGGTGCTAGGTTATGATAAGCAGAAGCAGTATCTGACTACTGGCGATTTGAACAACGACGGTTGGTAATCTTAACGGTGCGATTGTTGGGCTACGTGGGGGGAGCATTCCCCCCACACCCAACGGAAAGGTTTTGTTGTGGGTAAGACTATTTGTTTAGATCTTGATGGTGTTGTCACCGACCTAGTTGGCGGAATAAATAGAGAACTAGATGTTCGTGGGATGTCTGGGTTTGATTATTCTGATTGGGTTATTACTCCGTTTGAGGATGATTTGACTAGGGAGATTTTTGGTGATAGGTTTTTTTGGAGAAATTTGAAGCCTTTTGTTGATTCGTGGTATGCGGTTAATGATTGGTGGTCTAGTGGTCATGATGTGTTTTTTGTGACTGCTCGTTTTTCTGATGCGGCTATTCGTTCGGCTCGTCCTTGGTTGGATATGTGGGGTTTTCAGTATTCTGATTTGTTTTTTTGTGATATGGGCGATAAGTCTGGGCTGGTTGAGATGTTGAAGGCTGATGTGATGGTTGAGGATAATCCTAATGAGGTCAGGTTGTTGCGTGAGGCTGGTGTTGACGCTTTTCTGATGCGGGCTTGGTATAATTCTGAGTTTTGGGAGGATTTTCCTTCTATTGGTTCTTTGTTGGAGGTTGTTGTTGATGCGTAATTTTGGCGCTACTTTGGCTGCTTTGTGGGCTTGTTATTGTGTTTTTGTCTATGATTGGCGGCTGGGTGTTGCTTGGTTTATTGTTGGTTTAGTTTCTGCAAGTTGAGGTTGTTGTGAAGTTTGGTTCTTTGTTTGCTGGTGTCGGTGGTTTTGATCTTGGTTTTGAGGCTGCTGGTTTTGAGTGTGGGTGGCAGGTCGAGTGGGATAAGCATTGCCAACAGGTGTTGCAGTTTCGCTGGCCGAATGTTCCTAAGTGGGAGGATGTGCGTGATGTGTCTGGCTATGATTTGGAGCCGGTTGATGTCATTACGTATGGGTTTCCGTGTCAGGATTTGAGTATTGCTGGTAAGCAGGCTGGTTTAGATGGCGATCGGTCTGGTTTATTTTTTGAAGCCATTCGTATTATTAAGGAGATGAGAGATGCAACAAATGGACGGTTCCCAAGGGTCGTTGTGGCCGAAAACGTCGTCGGACTCCTCAGTGCCGACAGAGGCGATGCAATGGGGAGATGCCTTGACTCGCTGGCCGAAGCAGGGGCGTTGGAGCAGGAGTGGTGTGTGTTGGACGCACAATGGTTTGGAGTTCCCCAGAGAAGAAGGCGCGTGTTCCTCGCATCTGTCTTCGATTCTTCAGTCGCCGGAAGATGTCCCAGAGAAATTTTCCCTGTCGCCCAAGGCGGCGGAGGGGATTCTGAGGAGGGCTTCGAGAAGGGGGAAGGAGTTGCCGGAGTTGTTGAGGATGGCTCTGGAGTCGCTGGTACGTTCAGAATGCTAGGGTTTGGTCATTACGCTGAAGATGATTCTGCTTCTGCTGTGAAGGCTAGAGACTATAAGAATGCTACTGATTTAATTGTGATGCCTATTCAGGGCAAGGCTATTGGTCGTGAGAATGATAGCAACACTCCTAATGGTAAAGGGTATGGCGATGATGGTGATCCGATGTTTACTTTGACTTCTTTTGATCGTCATGCTGTTGCTGTTGTTCCTTTTGTGAAGTCTCGTCGTGCGCAGAATGTTGATGATTTTGAGACTTGGGTTGAGGGTGGTCCGGCTCCTACGTTGAATCAGTTTGATATGGGTGATGTTCGGTCTACTGTGGCTGTGTTGTCGTTTGATACGAAGTTTGGTTCTAATGCTGGTGTGTTTGATGGTGTTTCTCCTACTTTGAAGGCTTCGCAGGGTTCTCCTAGTTTGTGTGATAATGTTGGTGTTAGGAGGCTTACTCCTACTGAGTGTGAGCGTTTGATGGGCTGGCCTGATGCACATACGTTGTTGCGTGCTGATGGTAAGGAGAATTCTAATTCTCAGCGTTTTAAGATGTGTGGTAATGGTGTTGTTGCTCCTGTTGCTCAGTGGGTTGCTAGTCAGATTGCAAGGGTTTTGTGATGACTGATTTTGTTCATTTGCATTGTCATAGTGAGTATTCGTTGTTGGATGGTATGTCTCGTCCTGAGGATATTGCTCGAATTGCGTCGTCTAATGGTCAGTTTGCGGCGGCTATTACTGATCATGGAACTATGGGTGGTGTCTTAAAGTTTCAGGATGCGTGTGATAAGTCTGGTGTTCGACCTTTGTTTGGTATTGAGGCTTATTTTGTTCCGTCGGTTGAGTCTGATTCTGATGCGAAGCATGAACGTTTCCATTTGATTCTTTTAGCGAAGAATAATCAGGGCTTGCAGAAGTTGTTTGAGGCTAATCGTGTTGGTTGGAAAGATAACTTTTATTACAAGCCTCGTATGGATTTTAATTTGTTGGAGGAACTTGTTGATGATGATGTGATTGCTTTGTCTGGTTGTATGGGTGGCGCAATCTCTAAGGCTATTGAGCGTGATGATTTTGCTGAAGCTGAGCGTTTGTCTGAGAGGTTTATCAATATTTTTGGTGACGATTTTTATTATGAGGTTCAGGCTTGGAATCCTACTAGGTTGAATGATAAGTTGATTGATTTAGCTTCGTCGTTTAATAAGAAGGTGGTTGCTACTGCTGATTGCCATTTTCCTACTGCTCATGATGCTCATGATGAAGAGGTTCTGTTGATGGTTTCACAGTATCCGTCTTTGAATGCTGGTCAGGTTCGTCATGCTAAGGAGAATGTTGTTGGTGGTGGTAATGTTACTGACAAGATGAATCGTATGTATCCTGATCGTTTCCTTAGGTTTGATGAGATTAATCCTTATGTTGCACCTGCTGAAGAGGTTCTTAGTTGGTTTGCAGATAAAGGTTACAATGATGTATCTTACTTGGAAAATACGATAGAGGTTGCAGAGAAATGTTCTGCCAAAATTGAGAAGCGAAAAAATTTGCTTCCAAAGTACATGAAGGCTTTGGATTCAAATGATTATCTTCGTGAGTTATGTTTGATGGCTTTGTCGGATAAGTCGATTGATACTGAAGAGTATAGGAATCGTCTTGATGAAGAACTTGCTGTTATTGCGAAGTTGGGCTTCTCAGACTATTTTTTGATGGTGTGGGATTTGGTTAAGTGGTGTGATCGTAATGATGTTGGTCGTGGGACTGGTCGTGGTTCTGTGGGCGGTTCGTTGATTGCGTTTTTGCTTGATATTTCTAGGGTTGATCCTATTGAGTATGGCTTGTTGTTT
>Ga0181568_10002232_pt1 | contig 17622 bp, 20 predicted proteins | sample 101ome_20_FD_133758 | JGI IMG/M metagenome (GOLD analysis project Ga0181568, IMG submission 133758) | Coastal salt marsh microbial communities from the Groves Creek Marsh, Skidaway Island, Georgia - 101404AT metaG (megahit assembly) | ecosystem: Environmental > Aquatic > Marine > Intertidal... | reverse complement strand
GGATTGCGCATTCAGGACCCCGCAATCGATTTGGCGGTGGTTGCGGCAATCTTGAGCAGCGTTCTGGACGTACCGTTGCCTTGGGGCACCGTGTTCGCAGGCGAAGTAGGGCTTACGGGTGAAATCCGCCCGGTGCCCCGAATGAATCAACGGGTTGCAGAAGCGAGTCGGCTCGGTATGAAGCGGATGTTTTTTAGCGGCCATGCGCGCAACATCGATCGCCCGGAAGACAGTAGCATGGAACTCATTGGCATTCGTCAAGTGAGCGATTTGCACGGGAAGCTTTTCTGAATAAGAGGGATTCAAATTGTTTGGAACTTCAGCTTTCCATGGTGGAGGCCCTGCTTCTCGCACACTAATTTTCCTCAACCCATCAAACGAACTTTTGATTCCATGAAAAATTTAGTTGCCATGGCTTGCGTCATTTTCCTCGCAGGCTGCACAGGAACGTCAACCGACAGCACAATTGAGAAGGCGCCACAAGCCGAAGCCCAGCAAGCCGAAGTTACCGAGGACATATCGCAAATGTCCATTCACCTCTTTGACTTGCCTGAAGGCATGACGGAGGAAGCGTACTTGGCGGATATTGATACGCTGAACTCTTTCTTCGTTGCATCCGGCTTTGGTAAAAATTACACTGTCTTAAAGGTTGCCGATGACAATGAAGCCAGTCAGTATCGGTATGCATTGGTGAGCTCTTACCCCAGCGCTGAGGTATATGCTGCATCGCACGACCAAGGTCCAGAATACGATGCATACATGGATAAAATTTTCGAGAAACACGCTGCGATCCTCGAGTCCGAGATTTACCGGAAAGTCTTCGCGCTAAATTGATTTAGCCGCCGCATTTTACCAGCTCTCATGATTTGCCGGCCACGACCACAACGAACTCTCCGCGCGGCTCGTGCGCCTCAAAGTGCGCGATCAATTCGCTGACCGGTCCACGCAATGTTTGCTCGTGAAGCTTGCTGATTTCCCGGCTGCATGCAGCCCATCGGTCCGCTCCGAAATACGTTTCCAATTCCCGCAACAACTTCAAGACTCGATGCGGCGATTCGTAAAACACCACCGTTCGCTCCTCTTCTGCGAGGAGTCCAAGTCGCTTTTGCCGCCCTTTTTTGTGCGGTAAAAACCCTTCGAAAACGAAGCGATCGCAGGGGATCCCGGAAACGACGAGCGCCGGAACAAAAGCGGTTGCCCCCGGCAGGCAAACTACGGGAATCTCCGCTTCGGTGCATGCCCGGACTAGGAGGAATGCCGGATCCGAAATGCCCGGGGTTCCTGCGTCTGAACAAACTGCGAGTGATTGACCTGTTTTCAATGCTTGTACCCATCCCGGTGTCGACTGGTGTTCGTTGTGTTGGTGGAAGGCTTTGAGCGGGGTGTCGATTTCGAAATGTCGGGTGAGCTTTGCCGTCGTTCGGGTGTCTTCAGCAAGGATGTATGCCGCATCGCGTAACACCTCAACGGCGCGGGGTGTAAAATCCCCCAAATTCCCCACAGGCGTGGGGACCAAATACAACGTTCCGACGGTCGGAAGGGTCATTTGTTCGAGAATAATCGGCGCACCATTCCTAAAAATTCCGGTCCGCCTGAATCTTCATCTTCCCAATCAACATCACCGGACGTTGAAAGCAGTAGCCGTTGCGCTTCGTCAAAACTTGGGCATGCTTGCAGTTCATCGCATAATTCAAGCAGGCCGGGCACGTTGCCTTCGGTCAGCAGCGTTGCAAATCGCACGCGGTTGTTGATGCTGAGGTGGGTTTTTAGGTTTTCGAGGGGCTGCTCGCTCAACTTCTCTGCGATTGAAATGCCGGCCGAAGGGGCGGCTTGGGCTTCAGGAAGAATTTCCTTTTCGACGGTCACCACGGTCGGTTCGAGTTCCGGTTCGACGTTTGTAACCGGTTCAGGCTCGCTCGGAACAATAGGCTCTGGTTCGGAAGGCGCTGACACTTGATCAGCAGCCAAATACTCGGCAATTCCAGCCTGCTTTTGTGCCTGAGATAGCAGGCGTTGGATGGTATCCCAATCGGGATTTTCTGAATGCTGAAGGAGTTCCAAGCACTCACTCAATGCATCAACTGCTGAGCGACGAAGGGTGTCGGCGTCGGTTCGTGGGTTCATGGGTTGGATTTTCTGAAGAGCTCTTTTAACAACTCTTTTTCTCGTTGGAAATTCTCTTTGCGATGATTTTTTTGCGCGTCTCGGTCCCAGCTGTAGGTCGGGTTTTCAAAGGTACCGTCCATCGAGATGAAGAATTGTTGTCCAAGTCCATCATCTTCGATGGGGCCAAACTCACTGTCTTGAGACGTTCGCAAATCGCGCAATGCGAAGCCTAGGGTGTAATCAATGGATTCATCGAATCCATAGTTTCCTTGGAGGGAAATATTCATGGCTGACGAACGAATTTGGATGTTGGGGATGCGCACGATGCCTTGAGAGACGTAAATCGGGGATTCCAGGCGGTCGAATTGCACATCGGCCAAGCGTTGACTCAAATCATCTGGGTCAACCAACGGGGCCATGATGCGGTTTTGCCGCAAGTATTCAGCGATTTCTTCAAAAGCCTCCAAACCAACCAAAGCACCCTCGTTGATTTCTGCCGAGCCCAGGATGTCGAGTGTTTCAGGTTTCCACAACCCCGCCTGATTCACTTCAAACCTTACGGACCCGTTGGCGTCAAACGTCCCTGAAAGGTGCTCCGCGCGCAAGGTGGATTGATCGAAGTTGTCGAATGAGGTGAACAATGCCTGCAAGTCGCATGACCTTGCGCTGGGATGAATTTGTAGCGTCGCGGTCTGGCGTTGGGGGTTGAATTGGCAGGTCGCGTCGCCGGATAGTTGACCGTCCAGGGTTTGCGCGGACCAGCGCGGCACCGACCACGAGGCTTCATCGCCCACCAGTTGGAATGAAGCTTCCGACAAATCCCAACCCGCATATCGAATGGAGTCGACGGCTACGGCGCAGTTCACCGCGAAGCCAGACGCCAACTGCACGGACTCTAGGAAGTTTTCGTTGGCCTTGGCGGCGGCGTCTGTTTCTGTGATTTCGAAAACCGGCAAATGCACGCTTCCGCTTAACGTGGAAGTTGTCCCGGTTCCTGCCTGAGCCAAATCCAACCAAGAAGCCACGTTGACTTGACCATCGAATCGGATGCCATCCCATGATCCATTCAGCGCATGGATCGATAGCTTTTGGGGATTGGCCGATCCGCTCGCACTCAGCGACCACGACACCCCGTCCCAGCTCCCAGCACCATCGGTTAGCTGCCATTGTGCCTCGATTGACGGCGTCCCCGCACGCCTTTGCGCCCAGGTACCATCCCAGGAGAGTTGACCGGCTGTGGGCCAATCATAATTTCCCAAAGCCCGCAAATCACATACTGACCAATCGATTTCTCCAATTCCAATTGCGGCATACGTTGCGGCATAAAATTGAATGTTCTCGACCCGCCCATTCCAAGTCAATCCTTTGGCAGCAACGGAAGCCCTCGGCACATCCGCCCGCCATCCACCATTTTCATATTTCAGCCAAACGCTTCCACCCACAAGGCAACGGAAAGAGCCTTCTTCAAGCGGGATTTCCCACGGGTGCTGAGCCAAGTCCCAATTTGATTTGAAAACATCGGCTTCCCACGAAAAGGAACCCGAAACCGCGGCATCGTTTTTCATGGAATTCCAAGGATCAGGTAACGGAACCAAGGCTTGCAATGTTGGTAAATCTAACCGCGATACTTTGCCTTCGAGCGTCCATTCTCCCTGATTATCGTTTCCGCTGATGGATGCATTGGATCCCATCCACTTCACTTCAGAAAGGCTCAGCGCAGCGGTCTTTTTGTCCATGTTCCAAGTCCCTTTCCCCGCCCAAGTGATGGCCGATTGCGTATTGAATTCCGGGGAAGAAAACGCAGTGAGTTTGCCGGACCCATCCAAGGTGAAGGCGGTGTCCGATTCGGCAAGTTGAACGGTGGCGTCTTCTATTTGACACGACATCGAACCCAAGGTCAAAGCCACAGAGCTAAGGCGTAACTGCTCAATTGTAATCGAAGCGGTCTTTCCGGTTGATTCGGCATCGTCGAAATGCCACACATCGGTATTCCATTGGCCACGCTCATCTTCGCGCAGGAGAATCCTGGCATCGGAAATGTCGAGTTCCTTCAGTTCATAATTGTCATTCCATAAAGCCCAGGCGTTGCAGGCGAGTTGGATTTGCTGAGCTCGCAACAAGGTGTCGGCAGATGCCCCCGAGTCCATGAGCCAAGCATCTTCAATGATGACCGACACATGGGGAAATTGAGACCACATGTCGAGGTGAATCTGTTCAATGTGCGCATCGGTCTTGAGCCCGCGCTCGATGGTTTTCAAAAGGGCTTGAGCAATGCGGTCTTCGTTTGCGGCGAGCCACGCGGCAGCAGCACCCAATCCGGCGACGATGATTCCCAAAGAAATGAACAATATGAGACGAGTGCGTGGCATGATGATTCCCCAGTCCGAAGCTATAGTCTTGAACGATGTCCCGTGCACAAGCATTGTGCCGAATGCAAACACTTTGCGGTGGAAGACGCATCTTTGTCTTATGAAGAAACGAACCTTCTTGAAATTGGCCAGCACGGCGGGTGCGGGCTTGTTGATTGCCCCTTTGGCGAGTTGTGGAACTGGGGGCCAATCATCCCAAGCGGATCGCCCAGTCGTAAAAGGGATGAAACCAAAGCCGTTCTTGTTCGAACAAGAGCCGCTTGGATTCGGTTTCGATGCGCTGGAACCGGCGATTGATGCGGCCACAATGGAGATTCATTTTGGCAAACACCATGCAGGTTATGTCAACAAATTAAACAAGGCCTTGGGTGCTGCGGATGGCGCTTTCGACGGATTATCCCTCACGGAATTGCTCCAAACCATCAAGCCTGAGGACACGGCATTGCGGAACAATGGCGGCGGTCACTACAACCATACGTTGTACTGGCGCACATTGCAACCCGGGGGAGCGACCGAGCCAGAGGGTGAATTAAAGGCAGAGCTTGAGGCCACGTTTGGATCATTGGAGGCCTTCAAGGCTGCATTTGCTTCGGCTGGGGCCAAACGCTTTGGCAGCGGTTGGGCTTGGTTGATTCGCAATGGGCAAGGTCAACTTGAAGTGATGAGCACGCCCAATCAGGACAATCCGCTAATGACCAACATCGCAGAAACATCAGGATCTCCGTTGCTGGGAATGGATGTTTGGGAACACGCGTACTATTTGAATTACCAAAACCGCAGGACCGCATACATTGACGCGTTCATGTCCCTCGTGAATTGGGATGTGGTTGCGGCTAATGCTGTACAGGGACAACCCGCGTAAGGCTTCCGCTGGAAGTGGTTCCACCTTGGGTTAGCAGCTTGCGGAATGCAGCGTTGTTTTCTGGTGAAAGGACGTAAGACTGTTTGTCTGCTTGACCAACAGATTCAATGCCTTCGGCTTGAAGAATTTCTTGCCAAACGGCTACTGCGGCTTCATTGTTTGCCTCAAACTCCCACAGCTTGATTTCGTCTTTCCAACGGCGACCCAGCGTGATGTTCCAGCGATTGGGATCGTCTTGCGCTTGGCTCAGAACCAAATAGCCATGGAACCTGCGTAAACGAGCAGACTGTCCCAACTGAATGGTTTCGTCTGAGCTTTCCATGTAAATGTGGGTTGGATGAATTTGGATCGTCAAGTCGTCACCGTTGGTCCATGTTCCTTGCCATCTGGCTGGGAATTGATTGAGATCTCGGCGATTGAGCGGCATGGGCTCGGTAAACGTCGCATTCGTGCATCCGGTCCAACACAATACAGCGAGCAAACAGGGGAGGAGAAATCGCTTCATGGCAGGGAATTTCAAATGAGCCAAGCCGCCAGCAATCCAGCGACAAGGCAGTAAACGGCAAACACATTCAGATTCGTACGTCGCACCAATTTGATCATCCATTGGCATGCGGCCCAACCGCTGATAAAGGCGGCCAACGTACCCACGCCATAGGCTGAAAAACTCACTGCGCTTGAGTGACCCAATCCCTCACTGATCAAGTCTTTTAGCTCCAAGGCGGTTGCGCCAAAAATCACCGGCAACGCCATCAAGAAGCTGAATCGCGCCGCCTCCTCCCGTGAAATTCCGAGGGCGATGGCTGTTCCAATGGTAGAGCCTGATCGGCTGATTCCGGGGATGATGGCAAACGCTTGAGCCAACCCGATTCCCAGCACCCGTCGCCCACTCAGTTTGTTCGTTTTGGTAGCGAGTCGTTCCGAAATGAACAAGATCAACGCAGTCGCACACAGCGACCAACCCACACGATTTGGGTGTTCAATGAAAACCGATTCGATTTGGTCACGAAGTGTGAAGGCCACAGCGACTGCGGGAAGGGTGGACAGGGCCAACCATCCGATGTAACGCCACGATCGGGTACGTTCATCAGGGACTGAAGAAAATCCCCCGGTCACCAATGCGGCAATGTCTTTCCGAAAAACAACGACAGTGCTGAGTGCCGTAGCCCCGTGAACCAGTATGCTGAACGTGAGGTCGACCTCCTGCAAGCCAAACAACGCCTTCCCCAGTTCCAGGTGTCCAGAACTGCTGACCGGAAGAAATTCCGTTAAACCTTGGATGATGCCGAGTATGACGGCTTCCCAATGGGACATCAGCGCTTGAGTATGGCGTAAAAAATGGTGCCGTACCCCATCAAGACGACCACGGGCGCCACCGTAATCCGACGCGTATTGAAAATCTCCTCACTGAATGCAGTGGGGTCTTCTGCAGCACCGCCTGACATGAGCAAGTAGCCAATGGCAAGGACGACCAATCCAATGACCATCCAAATGTAATTCGTGCGCTGCAAGGCGAATCCGTCGGGGGAATTTTGGGGTGCACTCATGGAGCAAATTTAATGCAAGGTATCCAAGCGTTTTTTGAGAAACCGGTTCACGGCAAAAGCAGTTGATCCGACACCAAAAATCATTCCTGTAATGATGAGAATCACGAACAAGGCGCCAAGCACAAGAGGTGAGAATGGCTCGAGAATTGTCGCGTTTTGGAGTTGGACCAAGGAGAGCAGACCGTTGAGCCCAGCGAATGCCAACGCTCCAGAAACCACACCGAAAAGCAGACCTTGTCGAATGAACGGAGCGCGAATGGCTTGAGGATGCGCACCGACCAACTGCATGGTTTTGATTAGAAATCGGCGTGCGAATACGGTCAATCGGATGGTATTGTTCATGAGAGCGATGGCGGCAAACAAGAAAATCGCAGCCAAACTTGCCAGAGGAAGGATCAACCGACTCACGGTTGACTCGATTTGACTCAGCAATTCAGCTTGCCAGACCACTTCAGATACCCCTGCAATGTTTTTCATGCGTTCCACGGCTGCGGTGAGTTCGGAAGTGGTGCTCGCTTCCGGTCGCATCCGGATATCCATCACGTCAGATAGCGGCACATACCCCAGGAAATCCACAAAAGACTCACCAAGTTGGGCCTCTAAATCCCGGCTCGCTGTCTCGGCATCAATAAATGAAACTGATTCCACACCAGGATCAGTACGCAACACTTCTCGTGCGGATTCTAACAAATCATCGTCGACCTCGCGTTGAAAAAAGACCTGGACCCGCGCTTCTTGCCGCAGTTGCTGCTCCCAATGGTAGCCTAACCATCCCAGCACAAGCATCAGTCCGATGAGCAGCAATGTCAAACTCATCCCGACCGTCGTCGTGACAGCAGTTGTGATTTGCGCACCAGACGGGCGATGCTTGGTTCCAGTTGAATGAGCCATGGTTCAAATCTCAGCCAAAGATGCAATGTAACGCGTATCGGTTTGCAAAGGATTGTTATTCGTTGTCCACGGGCTTGTGCTCGTAGTTTAGAACGGTTTTAAATAACGTATATTTGCAGTGAAATCAATGGACTCGAGATGATTACGGTCAATGAAAGTGCACGCGATGAAGTGCTTAAGTTGCTTAAAGATGAGAGCCGCCCGGCAGGCAGTTTTGTGCGCGTTGGTGTGAAGGGCGGAGGTTGCTCAGGCTTGATGTATGAAATGACCTTCGACCATGAAATGCAAGAAGGTGACCAATCCTTCGAGGACAAAGGTGTGAAGATTGTCGTTGATCGCAAGAGTTATTTGTACCTCATTGGCACTGAATTGCAGTTCAGTGGGGGGTTGAATGGGAAGGGATTCCAATTCTACAATCCCAATGCCAATAGAACATGTGGCTGCGGAGAGAGTTTTTCATTGTAAAGCCAACATTGAGCGCATAGGTTTCAAACACCATTTCCATGGCATACGACGGGAAAGACAAGGTTTTAGAAGAGGTTACGGGCAAATCGTACGAGTTTGGCTTCACCACGGAAATTGAATCGGACAAGGCGCCCGCTGGTCTGAATGAAGACATCATTCGGTTGATTTCGGCTAAGAAAGACGAACCCGCATGGTTGCTGAAGTGGAGGCTTGAAGCGTTTGCTGTTTGGCAGACAATGGAAGAGCCTGATTGGCCGCATTTGAATTATGAAAAGCCCGATTATCAGGCGATAAGCTACTACGCGGCACCGAAACAAAAGAAGCAATTGAACTCCCTGGATGAGGTCGATCCCGAATTGCGCCGCACGATGGATAAACTCGGCATCTCCATGGAAGAGCAAAAGCGCCTTTCAGGTGTGGCAGTGGATTTTGTGATGGATTCGGTTTCTGTCGCGACGAGTTTTAAAGAGAAATTAGCCGAGTTAGGGATCATTTTCTGTTCCATGAGCGAGGCGGTGAAGGAGCACCCGGAATTGGTTCGAAAGCACCTCGGCAGCGTGGTGCCGACCCGCGACAACTTTTTCAGCGCTCTGAATTCTGCTGTTTTCACGGACGGTTCGTTTTGCTACATCCCGAAAGGAGTCAGATGCCCGATGGAATTGAGCACCTATTTCCGCATCAATGAATCCGGCACCGGCCAGTTTGAGCGCACGCTCGTGGTCGCCGATGAAGGCAGTTACGTGAGTTACCTCGAGGGCTGCACGGCTCCGCAACGCGACGAGAATCAGCTGCACGCGGCCGTGGTGGAATTGGTGGCTTTGGACGAAGCAGAAATCAAGTACTCGACCGTCCAAAATTGGTATCCAGGGGATGCTCAAGGAAAAGGCGGGGTGTACAACTTCGTGACGAAGCGCGGCATTTGCCACCGCCGCTCCAAAATCAGCTGGACGCAGGTTGAAACGGGGAGTGCCGTGACGTGGAAGTACCCGAGTTGCATTTTGAAGGGCGACCACAGTGTTGGCGAATTTTACAGCGTGGCTGTGACCAACAACGCCCAACAAGCCGACACCGGCACGAAGATGATTCACTTGGGCAAAAACACCCACTCGACCATCATCTCGAAAGGCATCAGCGCGGGCAACAGCCACAACAGCTACCGCGGACTCGTCCAAATCATGCCATCGGCCGCGAATGCCCGAAACTTTTCGCAGTGCGATTCGCTGCTCATGACGGACACGAGCGGAGCCCACACCTTCCCGTACATCGAGGTGAAAAACCCAACGGCTCAGGTGGAGCACGAGGCGACCACTTCAAAAATCGGGGAAGATCAAATTTTTTACTGCCTCCAGCGCGGCATTGACGCCGAACAAGCCATTAGCTTGATTGTCAATGGATATGCGAAGGAGGTATTGAATCAGCTGCCCATGGAATTCGCCGTGGAAGCGCAGAAATTATTGTCCATTTCATTGGAAGGAAGCGTAGGATAATGCTGAAAATCAACGAACTCAAAGCTTCCATTGACGAAGCACAAATTTTGAAGGGCCTCAACCTGACCATCAACCCCGGAGAGGTGCATGCCATCATGGGACCCAATGGATCTGGTAAGTCCACGCTCGCGTCTGTGCTGGCGGGACGTGAGGACTATGAAGTAGATGGTGGTTCGGTGGATTTTGAGGGCGCGGACCTCCTCGATATGGATGCCACGGAGCGTGCTAGAGCAGGATTGTTTCTTGCGTTTCAATACCCAGTGGAAATCCCGGGCGTATCCAACATCAACTTCATGCGGGCTGCAGTGAATGGCAAGCGCGAACACGAAGGCAAGGAGCCCATCAAAGGGAAAGACTTCCTCGACATGGTGAAGGAAAAGGCGAAGCTCGTGGAGCTCGACGGCCGATTGCGCAATCGCAGCGTCAACGAAGGGTTTAGCGGCGGTGAAAAGAAGCGAAATGAAATTTTTCAGATGGCGATGCTCGAGCCCAAACTCGCCATCCTCGACGAAACCGATTCGGGCTTGGACATTGACGCGTTGCGCATTGTTTCTGAAGGTGTGAACGCGATGCGTTCGCCCGACCGAAGTTTCCTCGTCATCACGCACTACCAACGGTTGTTGGATTACATCGTACCTGATTTTGTGCACGTACTGGTGGATGGTCGGATTGTCCGCTCGGGGGGCAAGGAATTGGCGTTGGAGTTGGAGGAGAAGGGTTACGACTGGATCAAGGAAGACGTTACGGCATGATGGATACCGCAAAGCCCCAAGTGATGGACCGACCGAAAAAGTCAGTCAAGCTCGCCGCCTCCCAACAGCAGGGAGAGGCGTATTTGGCGGCGGTTGAGGCGGTGTTGGGTTCGGCGCGAAATGATTATGACGCGGCGTTAGCGGCCCTTCCGGTGCCACATCGACGCGTCGAACGCTGGAAGTACACGCCAGTAGCCTCTTGGTGGACAGACGTGTCCTCCACGGGTGTTTGCACGGCTGCTGAGGCAGGGTGTGAACCATGTCCTGTTCCGGGAATGGACGCCTACCGATTGGTGTTCGTCAACGGTTGCTTTGATGCGGCCGCGAGTGACCTGCCCGTTCATCCTGGCGTGACCTGCATGCCGGTTTCGCAAGTATCCCATGAGCAACCGGTCGACAACGATCAACCAGAGCATGCTGAATGGTTCGCCGCGATCAATGGTAAATTCGGTCGAGAGGGACTTTTCTTACGCGTCGCCAAAGGCGTGGTGTTGGATCGTCCGATTTTGGTGCATCACCACAGTTCGGGATCGGGAGTGGCCAATGTCCTCCGTCACGACATTGCCATGGAAGCCAATTCAGAAGTAACGGTTGTTCAATGGTCTAGTGCAGCGGCGGATGCGAACGGTTCCTTGAATGCCCTGACGCGCGTGTCGCTTGGCGAAAATGCGCGGTTTGCATTGGACAAGATTCAAGACGAGGAAGGCCAAATCCGACACGTGGCATTTGAGGACATTCGTCAAGCACGCGGTTCGCGCGCCGATGTTCACACTGTCACAGTGCGCGGCCAATGGGTTCGTAATGACCTGACATTCCGAATCAACGGTGAAGGCGCCCACGCGGAACTCAATGGAACCTTCCTACCGCTAGACGGCGAATTCGTTGACAACCACACGACAGTGGACCACCGCGTTGCACATTGCACCAGTTCAGAGAACTACAAAGGCATATTGTACGGCAAGAGTACGGGCGTCTTTAACGGCAAAGTGTTCGTGCGCCCAGACGCCCAACAAACCAATGCTTATCAGCAAAATGCCAACATCCTCGCGAGCGATCAGGCTTCTATGAACGCCAAACCTGAGCTCGAAATTTACGCTGACGACGTGAAGTGCAGCCACGGTTGTACCATCGGTCAGTTCGATGAGGAGGCGCTCTTCTACGCCCGTTCACGTGGAATTGGAATGGAAGCAGCAAAAGCCATGCTCGTCCACGCATTCATCGGTGAAGTGCTGCAAGGATTGGCCGTACCTGAGGTGCGCATGGAAGTCGAACACCGACTCGCTGAGAAACACCGTTGGGAAACCTTTAACGATGACCCGGGTGCTTGATCCCCATACCGTTCGTGCTCAGTTTCCGATTTTGAATCGGGAGGTGAACGGGAAGCCTTTGGTGTATTTAGATCACGCTGCATCTGCGCAGAAACCTGTAGCGGTAATTGAAGCGCAACGGGAATACCTGATGCATTATCACGCCAATGTGCACCGCGGTGTGCATGCCTTATCTCAGCAGGCTACAGAGGCATTTGAACAGGCGCGCGTGAGCGTTCAACAGCACATTGGCGCGGCCTCTTCAAACGAAATCATCTGGGCAGCCGGCGCCACTGATGGCATCAACTTGGTGGCGCAGTCTTGGGGTCGTGAACACATCGGCTCGGGTGATACCATCTTGATCACAGAGATGGAGCACCACGCGAACATTGTGCCTTGGCAAATGCTGGCCGAGGAACGCGATGCAAGGTTGGAGGCTGTAGGCGTTTTGGATGATGGTTCGTTGGATTTGACAGACTTTCAAGAAAAATTGAAAGTAAATCCAAAATTGTTTGCGTTCTCCCACGTCTCCAATACGCTTGGGACCATCAACGACGCTGCAGCATTGACAAAACAAGCGCAAGCTGCAGGTGCCGTGGTGCTAATCGATGGGTGCCAAGCCGTGCCGCACATGGCGATTGATGTCGCAGAATTGGGGTGTGATTTTTACGTGTTCTCCGGTCACAAAACATACGGACCCACGGGCATCGGCGTGTTGTATGGAAAGGAACCGCTGCTCGAGCAAATGAAGCCATGGCGAGGCGGCGGCGAAATGATCGACGTGGTGAGCATCAAGAATGGAACCACGTATGCTGGGCTTCCCCACAAATTTGAAGCCGGCACACCGCACATCAGCGGGGGCATCGCGCTGGGTGTGGCGCTGAATTGGATGGCAGGATTGGGACTGGAGGCGGTGATGGACCACGAAGTGACACTGGCCGCACAAGCGCGCAATGGCCTCCGGCAAATTGAGGGCATGCGGTTCATTGGCGAGGCGGAACATCGGGCTGGGGTCGTGAGCTTTGTTGTTGAAGGCACCCATCCCTATGACATCGGCACCTTGCTCGATTCCCAAGGCATTGCCGTTCGAACGGGCCACCACTGCACGCAGCCTTTGATGGAGCGATATACCATTCCGGGCACTGTTCGCGCCTCGTTTGGCGCATACAACACCTTGCAGGAAGTGGATACCTTTGTGGCTGCAACGCAGCGAGCGGTTCGCATGCTGCGCGACTAATTTTGCATTGATGAGCCAAACCCTGCAGTCCCGCCAAGAAGAAATCGTGGAAGAATTTGCCTTCTTCGAAGATTGGATGGATAAGTATGAGCATGTGATTGAATTGGGAAAGGAGTTGGATGCATTGCCAGAATCAGAGAAAGCGGAAGAACACCTGATTCGTGGCTGTCAATCGCGGGTTTGGCTGACGGCGACCAAAACCCCCGAAGGCACGGTGCACTTTCAAGCAGATAGCGATGCCATCATCACAAAAGGGTTGGTCGCCTTGATGATCCGGGTGATGGACGGATTGACGCCTGAAGCCATTGCCGGCGCCGACCTTTGGTTCATCTCGAGAATTGGATTGGACACTCACCTCAGCCCCACGCGGGCCAACGGACTCGAATCAATGGTTCAACAAATGAAGCGCTACGGGATTGCTTTTCAAGCAGCAACCTGATAGAAAACAAGTGGCGCTATCCCCTTTCAAATCTGCGAGCTCTTGCAGGTTGCATAATTGAGGAGATTGAGCGCCACTTCAGTCCAGGAAGACCACTGAATAAACAAGCGCCAAGAAGAAAGGGTTGCACTTGAGCCTAACGGACACCGAATGCGGGGTCGTCAATCTTGGCCTGCAAGTCTGTAACCACGCGCTGAAATGCGGACATCTGATCGTCGGCAATGGGGTTGGAGGGGGGGAATTCCTCGCGCAGGTGGTCCACTTGTTTCCCGTTTTTCCAAAACCGGAAGCAGACGTGCGGACCGGTGGCGAGGCCTGTTTGGCCGACGTAGCCAATGACTTGGCCTTGGCGCACCCGCTCGCCGACGTTGACCGCGCGTTTGGACATGTGCAGGTACTGGGTTTCGTAGGTGGCGTTGTGGCGAATCTTGACGTATTTGCCGTTGCCTTTTGTGTAGCTTGATTTAGTCACGACGCCATCCCCAACCGCCAAAATGGGGGTGCCGGTCGGAGCGGCATAATCGGTTCCATAATGGGCTTTGGTGCGATTCAAAACCGGGTGGAATCGCTTCAAATTGTATCGGCTGCTGATGCGGCTGAATTCTACAGGAGCCTTCAGGAATGCCTTGCGCAGGCTTTGTCCGCCGTCATCGAAATAATCATCACCTTCCCCTTGGTCAAATCGAAATGCGGGCAAATCGCGACCACGGTGTTCAAAGTGACAAACAATCACGCGAGGCATGCCCACGGGCTGCTCATTCACGTAAATACGCTCGTACAAAACATCAAAGGCGTCTCCTTCTTGAAGCCGAGAAAAATCCACGGTCCAAGCGTAGACGTTGGCCATCGACAAGGCCAGGTTTGACGGCGCACCCACCCGCTCAAGATCCACATACAGTGATGACTCGATGATGCCTGTGGCCCGCTCAACTAAGGTGTCGGTCGGGTAGCTTTCCAAAGCGACATCGTAAGGTGCCCGAAGCGAAAAACGCGCATACTCGGTGGGATTGCGCTGATATACAAAGTATTTGGCGGGTTGAAGTGTGTCGTTATCGAAGGCAATCCACCAAGGCCGTCCTGCCCGCATGTTGCGCACATCATAGCTGTCGCGGGAGCTCGAGGCGATGGTTTGAATCGTAGCGGCAGACAATCCCGCAGGGCCGAGCAAATGTGAAAGCGACTGGCCTGAAGCTACAACGCCCGAATCAACTGTGAGCCCTTCCCAGACCACTCCAAATCGCTCGAGGGGCTCCATGGCAACGGTCGAACTCGCCATCGCCGTTGCTGCACCATCGCGGTTGGGTTCACCACCCTGACCGCAACCTGCCATGATCAGGCCGACCAATACAAACCCCCACGGTCCACGCTTCATCACTTCCCAAAGACTTCTTTTTCGACCCATCCTTTGCCCCATTCGGCCAATTCTTCCGAGCTCCAAAGTTCCGGATAGAAAATGCGCTTTTGGAATCGGGGCGGCAGGTATTTCTGCCAATTGGTTCCGCCCGTGGCTGCAATGTCCTCCGGGTTGCGTTGCAGGTAGCGCACGGCGCTTTTGTAGTGACTGAGGGGCCAATTGATGTTTACGTTTACATCCAACCAACGCAATGCAGCTCGCAATTCGTCTGTCTGGGCCGCAAGTGGTAGCGCATTCCACAACGACCGTAAGTTGACCTCAAACGTATTTTCGGCCAGTTCGAGCAGGGTCCGATCGTACTTCTGTTCGAATTGGCGCAAAGTGAGGGTCTTTTTTCCGGTTGCCAACTCTACCGCGCCGGCTTTCCAATAAATCGAATCATACAAGCCTTCCAAGTCACCCGGCGTATAATTCACGTGTTGTTCCCGCACGTCTTCCTTAAGCAACCGATCAAAGGAGGTGCACCGGATTTCAATCATACGGTACTGCGCACTTTGGAAACCACTTGCTGGCAGAAGCGACATGCGGAATTTCAGGAATTGGTCTTGATCCATGCCGTCGACCATGATCTCAAAACTGTGGGTTAGCGCTTCGAAGTAGCGATTTACGCGAGTCACCCGTTTGAGCATTTCGTTGGCATCGGCAGTTGCCGCAACATTAAGTTGCTCGAGTTCGTGGAGCGCGAGTTTGAAGTAAAGCTCCGTGATTTGGTGGTAAACGATGAAAATGGATTCATCTGGAATGGGCGTGATGGGATGCTGGAGGCTGAGCAGCGTGTCGAGGTTGATGTAATCCCAATAAGTGAGGTAATCTGCGTAAAGCAGACCGTCCAAATACGAGCTGAGGTCTTGCCCCATGGCCGCATATTTTTCCTGCAGCGCTTGGACTTTGCTGAGAATGTTGTCGTCGAAGGGATGATTTTCGGGCATGTGGCAAATTCGGAAAAATCCGCCCATTATTGGCTCACAATTGCAGGATTTCTCAACCCGCTTGCGTGGGTCAATTCCATTCTAATTTTTCCGAATAAAATTCGCGTTTCTGCGAGTAACGGGATGTAGCGTCCATCGTTGCTGATATGCACCCGCAAATCGTCAGACCGTCGCCAAATTCGACCCGTTTGGACTACGGGTTGCAGTAGGATTGTGGGCCATGTGCTTCCGGCCACATCAACTTGGCCGTAACCCTGGTGAATCAAGCGCAAATCAAACCATTCTTCGTCCATGAACAGGCCGATTTGAATGGTGTCGCCTGGAGTTTTCACGGCCCAATCGATGCCGCGCAGGGCAAACAAACCACTCACCATATCGTGCCCAGGTTGGGAGAGGGTGTAGACGGCCTCGGTGGTCGGGCCGTCGCCTCGCGAGGTGGAGGTCTGGACGGCCTGAGTTGCCCAGTCGAATCGGTAATGTTGTTTCAATTGATAGCCGCCTTCAGAAATGTCCCGAACGAACTTCAAGGGCTGTCCGGTCGCGGCGTCTACAGTGGACGTATACCGGTCGTCGACCTTGAAGACCCAGCGAAATGCCCCAGTGCTCACGCCCTGCACATCGAATATCCGCTGGCCGATTGACTTGACGTCTTGCACGGTAACTTCGGCCGTGGCGGCATCGAACAATCCGAACTTAAAGGCATAGGACAATCGCTCGCCGTCTTGGAAGGGGAGCGCGCGTTGGCCGGAGCATTCGAGAGCCGCGAAAACGAATAAAATAAAAACTCGATATGTCACGGAACCTTCAACTCAATAACCGAGCCACGATGACAATCTATCACACGGTGGCGATGCACTTCAACTCGATGGCAATGGGCGTGGGAAGCCGATTGATCTCAACAGTGGTGCGGCACGGCTGGGTTTCGGAATTAGGGAAATACTCCGCATAAATGCGATTGAATGTGGCAAAATCGCGGTTCATGTGCACGAGAAAAACGGTCACATCGACCAGGTTTTCCCATTGGCTTCCGTTGGCTTCCAGAATCGCCTTGACGTTTTGCAAAACGCTGTGCACTTGGGCTTCAAAATCGAATGCTTTGAAGTTGCCGTTGTGATCCAATTCAAGACCGGGAACTCCGCTGTCGTGGGCGTCGCTGCCGGAAATCCGGGGCCCTACGCCGCTCAAAAAAAGTAGATTACCAACGCGTTTAGCATAAGGGTACGAACCGACAGGTTTGGGGGCTTGGCGTTGGTATTTCGTCATAAATGCAAAGATACGAAGGACGCGATTCTAAGGATGAGCCTACGAATTACATTAAAAAGTAGACAGAACACAGTATTTTTTCTTTATATTAGTGAACCGAATCATATGTATGCTCAATCATGCGCACGATTATTTCCTTTTTTTTGTTTTTGTCCTTGGGAACTTTTGCCATAGCGCAAACACCGGGATATATTTTCCGAACAGCAGTCAATGATTCGCTGCTCGACCCCAATGGCGACGGCTGGATTTCCAGCACGACCTCCGGTTTCTCGGACGTTCCTACCATCACGGACGAATCCGAGGAATTCGAAACTACCTGGAATGTTCTATGGCATTATGAAATGGAGCCAAGTTCAGATTTACAGACAGGATCTACATGTGGCCCTACGGAAATAGTGGACAATCCGAATACGCAAGAGCACGCCGCTTATTGGAAAATCCACGACCCCGACGGCGTGGCAGGTAACGATGATGAATTGTTGATGTTCAGGATGCGGATTAACCAAGACCCGAACAATGCAGCGTACGGTTACAGTTTTTTGATCGATTCAGAT
>Ga0181568_10002231_pt1 | contig 17627 bp, 28 predicted proteins | sample 101ome_20_FD_133758 | JGI IMG/M metagenome (GOLD analysis project Ga0181568, IMG submission 133758) | Coastal salt marsh microbial communities from the Groves Creek Marsh, Skidaway Island, Georgia - 101404AT metaG (megahit assembly) | ecosystem: Environmental > Aquatic > Marine > Intertidal... | reverse complement strand
TTTTACAGATTTGAAAGTGCCAGATCTTCCACCAGATCTACTCACTCCACTGGTCACTTTTGGCATTGAATTATTTTAAATACCTGAAAGCCTCCGCCAGTTGCGAAACATCCTTCTCTCTTGTAGGGTAGGTTTTGTTTCGCATCTTTTATTATCAGGTCCACATGTGATTTCTTTACGTATGTCACCTGGCACTGCCGCGCTTAAGAAATAGATGTGCAGATCATCGACAGCATCGAAACAAGAATCATAAACGCTTTCACAGTTCTCTTCTTTGTCATCCCAAAAGGTACACTTATCTGCGCCGTGTTTATCGATTAGATCGAGGACCACAGGTCCTTTCGGGTTACTCTTGCCTGTACAGAATATATCTTTTTGATTGATCTTTATTCCCCAGCGTTTGCAAACGTCCTTGATGTGTTTTTCTTGTCCCTTATTAGGCTCTCGTGCTGTCACGATATAACAAGGGTATCCAGCCGACTGGTGTTGTTTCATGATTTCTGCGCATTGAAGGGCTTTGTAGTCATGATGCAGAGTTTTGTCAAAATCGAAGACAAAGATCTCTTCGCTCATTGCGTCACTCACAGTTTCATCTAGGACACGACGAGCTCGCTCCAGCAATATGTCTAGCCTACGGGACATAAATGGTTCTCCAACAAACAAAACGAACATACTTAATTATTGTATGGCACGTGAATCAATACATAAAAGATTAGATCCAGGGACACTTGTTCGAGTAAATCGACTCAATGAGTATGGTATCGTGATTCGTACGAAAGTATACTGGGGCCCGACAATAGATGATCCTTGGTGTTATACAGTTTTAGTTAGAGGTGAGGAAGTTAGCGCGTATGGAGGAGGTTTAACCGTCATCGGAGATAGCTAGTGCGTATAGGCGAACTAGTGTGGGTCAAGAATGGCCCATCTACACCAACATGGGGTATCGTGGTGAACGAGCTCGTAGTATTCCTTACAGATAATTCTGTGATGGTCTCTTACGAGGTCTTGATCGATTCTGTCGTATGGTCTGTGGATTCTACTGATGTCCTTCAGTTCGAATACTACAACAGACACCTCAATGATGAAAATAGATTGGATGCCACAATTGGGTGATCTCGTATCTGTTCCTGATTCTGTCTTGTTTTCTAGAAACAGAAGATACGCAATCATCGTAGATGTTTCCTTGACTGGACAACTCTTGGAAATTCTAATTGAGTCGACATTTATGTACATCCATAAAGATGAGGTTCTGCCAATCACAGATCTAGAGGGGCGATGGATACAACTTGGAAGATAGGTGACTTGATATGGGTGCCCAGAACTCCCCTGAGTTTATACGCTAAAGTCGGGGATACAGACTTTTGGAAGTTGGGTATAATTACATCAATGGATCCGCATGAATGCGTGTGGTTCTTCTATAATAACCACTTCGAGAAGATACATGTCAACCATATACGACGAGTTGAGTCCAACTCATAACGCCTGGATCGTATACCCTGGACAATTAGTCGAGATAAGACGAAATTGTTTTGAACAATTAGGAGAGTTGGGTATAATTATCGAGTGTGCGTGCCCAAACTTCGGAATCGGTTACGATGATGAATACTGGGTATTCCTAAACGGAGAACTGATACGCATCAAAACGTTTATGATATATCCAGTTAATTTACATTAAGGAGAAATGAAAATGAAATATCGTGGAAAATACAGTCTTAAGGAAAATCTTTTTCGTGGACGTGGAATGGGGCTTTTGAAAGAAGGCGCTAACTTTGGGGCAACTTACGATCCAAACGGTCTTTGGTTGTCGCTTTATTCAACAGAGACCCGAAACCAAGTAGCATCAGGTGCTGTCGCAGAGGTTGTGGCTCACTCAATGTTTGGGTTGCCTGTGCCTGCCAAGATTGCTTCTTTGAAAGGGGCCGGTGCCGGTGGTATTGATCTTATTATCCCGAAAGGCAATTCCCTTGTTCCTGCAGGCGGTAACTACGAAGTCAAATCTGATGCTCAAGCAAGAGAAACCACGTCCGAAACGATCACTGATCCAGAAACTGGAGAAGTGACAGAAGTTTCATCCGGTGGTTCAACAATTAATGTTCCTTTCGGAAGAAAGAAAGATCCTAACTATCCAAATCCAATCAACAAGTATAGAGCTGAATTAAAAGCCGGCAAAAGCTCCGAAGAAGCTGCAACTGCAGCACTCGTCGATGACGGAAGAACAGCGCTTAAGGTTGCACAAGATTATTTCGCCAACGTCGAAAAAACTCTTTCTATTACCGGATGTGTAGAGTGTGCACTTAAAATCGACCAAGCGGTTGCAGCAGGAGACCCTGACGCAGTGGCCGCGAAAGAGTCTGGAGACTACACAGCTTTGGTCATGAAACATTGGTCTGGTTCGATCTTTGAAGTAGGTGCAATTATGGGTAACCCATCCCCAACATCCTACAGAGGATCAGGTGGCGGTGCACCCGGAGTAAGGACAAGAGTTGGAACAAAGAAATTAGCATAATTCAATCTAATTGAATTGATTCTCAAAAATAACGTCTGCATCGATAAGGTGTGGACGTTTTTATTTCGTCTAATTTTGCACAAAACGTAAATTACCGGTATAATTAGCTATGTATCACAAAAGGAGAATACATGGCAAAGTATATCATGAGTCCTTATCTACCACACGCATCTCCTAAGAAGGACGGGAGCCAACCATCACATCGTGCGGGTTGGGCGTTATTATATTCAAGACAACTGGATGCACCGTTGATTCATAACAACGACATTCCCGATGACTGTACGACCCTGTATCTTGAGCCTGGGATGGAGTTTGATGGTAAACAGAAATCATTCAACATGGCGCTGTCTGGCCGTATGTGGAATGGTCTTTACACGAGAATGAAACGCATCGCTGACTATGTTGATGGAGGTGGCAAGATCGTGCTTGTTGACCACACAATCAACAATGAAGATTCAGTCGATTGGGGCGAAAGGCTTTATTCTCGAAAGAAGAACTATGACGCACAGGTCGAGAAAGGCAAAGCAGATTCAGTCTTTGGACAACTCTTTCCAAATGATGTAGAGAAGATCAAAAGAGCGACACTGCCGGGAACACCTACGATTTATCAACGAGACATCAAGTCACCAAATCTCACCTTTGGCGATTCTCACGCAATCTCTGCATGGATCGAAGGATCGAAATGTTCTCGTAATGATGGCCTGACACTCAATGGTGCGATCACCAGAGGCTTCGATCAATATATCGATGAGATGAATATGAAAGATCATCATCGGCTACGGTTGTACATGGGTAACATTGATGTTCGTCATCACCTATGTCGATTGTATCCAGATGTGAAAGAAGCATGTTTCCAAGCCGAGAACCTCGCAAGAAGTTATGTACACGAAGCGTTGCGTGTGAAGAACAAATATGGTTGGAACAGTGTAGAGATCGTAGAACTCTTACCCATTGAACATGAATCACGTAGGTTGCCTAAGAGTGGCTTCTATAAAGATCAACCTTTCTGGGGATCTACCGAAGATAGAATGCTCGTACGCAACGCATTCAATCAGAAACTTCGACAGATGCGAGACGAATACGGTGGTTTCACAATTATAGAATGGCCGTCAGAGTATTCGCACTGTATCGACATCACCGTCCCTGGCGAAGATGTATCAGGTATCTTTAAAGAACACAAAGATGAAGAGATCACGTTCAAGAAAGGCATGTTACGATTTGATGTGATGGAGAAACCACATTCCGTACATGTCGCACCTTCCTTCTACCTCTGGAGTATCGTATGACAATTAAAGAACAACTCGTCCTTACCCCTTACTTCGATGACTTCATCGACTATTACAAAAAAGCTGAAATTCTCCAAGACAACTGTGTACTTGGCAATGCTGCCTACGACTCGGTAGGTGTCGAAGATGATCTGATGACACAGGTGTATATCTACGATGTTGTGAATCGGCAGTTCGCTGATATTAATAATGTTGTACAAGATGTGTGGAATGGTTCGAACACACCGAAGATAGCTCAAGCTCTTCGCAAGAATGGCGACACTTATCTAAATACTCTCGCTGAGTTTAGTGCAAAGAGGAACGTGTGGACCCGATTGGAATACATGTATGCTTTTCTTGTCCATCGTATCACTGGATCCGGTGCGTCATACGTACAAGATCACGGGTATCGCAATTCAGTTGTCACTAATGAGTTCTGGAGATGCGACACAATCGATCAGATGATTGAGGTCGTAAGAGGTTACATCCCACCCATGTACACCTCGAAGGGATGCCAAATACCGGGTTTCCCGAAGGTCACCAGAACAGACTTGATTATGTCTAATAACACATACAACAAGCCCGGAAAGCTTTATCTATGTGAGGTTGCACCTGATTTGCTCAAGCAGCTGGAAGGACGCCTGCAGTATTGCGAAAAGAACGAACTAAGGTCCCCCATCCGAAAGATTGTAGATTGGATGAACGGATACAATGCGAACAAAAAGTTCAATAGATTCGCATTCCAGTACTCTCTATTCGTAGCAGATCTTTCAGACTATTACGATTGTGTCGATGAGGATTCGAAAGTATACTACGGAACCGCAGCTCGATACACCCTCGATCTACTCGCTGAGAAGAAGAGAGGTATCAAAACAATGGACAGACACGATGCATTGTGTGAACTCATTCAAGAAGCGACAGGTGCGAAACCAAAATGGGTGGAACATACTCTGTGTGACTACAAGAAGTTCCTATACAATCGTATTCCTGCAGGTTCAATGTATGCTCATCTATCTCGAAAAACAGTATTTGGTAATCACATTCATGGAGTCAACTATCCAAAAGGACGACAGAAGTGGATGCTGAACACACCTTATTGGGATCCTAATTGGAAGTGATCAGTCCAATCTGACTTTGACCAATTCAGCCTTCGGGAATTTTCTTTTGACTTTCTCGTAGGCTTCCATCACTTTTGCATCGTATTCCTCGGTGAGTTTGTCTTCATGGTCTGTCCATTCAACTACATGACAAACGCCAACAACTGTCCAGTTGTCTAGAATAGCTTCGTTGTTACTGGCAGATGACCATTGACCTTTGTCATCTTGTCGCCAGTGCCACAATCCATCATCTTCCACATCATCTTGATCCATAACAACTCTGTCCAACTCGTGCTGTGGTATTCTTCCGCCACCTTGTCGATCCTTATTAGAGTATCGCATGTGATATGTTTTACCCGGTGCTTTTGACATCCCAGAATGAGGTTTGTCTCCATAGTGATCCTTTAATGATCCCGTGTGACCCGTATTTGCATTGTGGTTTGCAGCCCATGTCACCCAGCCATCTATAATGAGTCCTACACTGTTCTCATCCATGAAATTGCCTGTGTCATGGGCGACCTCATATAATTCTTGTCCTTCCCATTTGTCATGCGTGATCAAGCAAGAAAGCTCATCTTTTTGTTTCAATTTTGACAATCGACTCTCGAGACTAGCGAACGGAATCGAATGGATATATCCTAGATTGTCCAAGAAATTTCTATCAGCTTTCCTTCGAAAGATGTCCTTTGCATACGCACCCAAATATCTTTTGTCATTCTCCGCAGAACTTAATTCTTCTACGTCATTTAAGTCTATACCTTCTGATTCTAATATTAATTTTCTAATAACTTGTCTTAACGATTGCATACGATTCTCCAATAAACAGATATAATTATAGAATTTTCTGCATACTAGTACAATTTGATTCAGCAACCGGTTAAATTATATACATAACACACTCACTCTCAGGAGAAATCATGCGAAACTTTATCGAATATAATTACGGCTGGATCGTGTTAGGAATCGTCCTCGTAGCGATCGGATGGGCCTACTACATGGAAGCCAAAGTCACACCACAAGAAAAACAATTACGAGAAGAGCGATCACGCTGTATCTCAAAATCACAGGGTTCTCGACCTGCTTGCTGGACACAGCGAGATTGGCAAGAGTTCTGTAAACACGTTCAATGCAAATCATCACAATAGGAGAAAATATGATTAGAGAATGTAAACACTGCGAATGCGACTTCGACGACCAATCACGACACAAGCGCCGAGTTGGCGGCTACATCAACGAGTGTCCAGACTGTGTAGAAGAACTTGGCACAGAAACAGCTGTCCGATACCGCGGAGTTGTCGACGGTTCTGGTAAGATGGCTGCTATTTCCATCGTGGCTTTCGACTCACAAGAAGACGCCGATGCATACGTCAAGACATTTAATGGATGCGGCTTCGGTCGACGCAAGACAAACAACTGTAACACAATCAAACACCGACATGTCGGTTTCAACGGTGGTAACGATAACCACAAAGGTAAGAAATAATGAGATGCTGTGAACGCTGCAAGAAACCGACTCATACGGTCATTGGATCGTACTTTAATCGTCAGATGATATGTACATCGTGTGAACATAAAGAACGATCTCACCCACAATTTGATCGCGCCATGCGTATAGAAACTGAACAAGTGCTGAAAGGCAATCTAAACTACGAAGGGATCGGACTTCCGGAAGATCTTAAACAAAATTAAATTTCTGCGTATAATTACATGTGTCCGCGAATAAAGGAGTTATCATGTTACAAGGAATGTTGAAAATACTAGAACAAGCACGAATGCAGGCGGTTGCGATGCGATCTCCTGTGTCTGCAAAATTTATCAAAGCTTTCATTGATCACGGATCATACGATGCAACACAGAACATGATGTACATTTCAGGTCAAAAACTTAGAAATATCGTTTGGGCCGGAAGAGATCCGAAGAAACAGAAAAATTGCCTCAATGCTATGTGCAATGCTCGTGTCACAGAAGGTAAGAAACGTCACGTTGGAAGCACTGTCATCGATAGAAACTTTCCGAATCGTAGATGGGACAAGGTATCAGACGTAGTCTTTATAGGATAAACGAAAAAATCCTTATGGTTCATCGATTTACTTGATAATTACTCTTGGATTGTCACGTTAAATCGTGTTTTGTTTTGGAGTAGATTATGAGAAATGTAAGATCATTGATTCGAATGTTGTTCTTAGAATCGGCAGGTACGACAGGCTATAAGATGATCTTCCTTGCAGGTCTTCCGGGTGGAGGTAAGTCTACCCTGTTAAGACAACTAGGGATTGAAGATCAATTCACAAACTGTAACATTGATAACTTCTTTGAACCATCGCTGATGCCGAACTTAGGTACGAAGAATCTGCATGCTATGAAAAAGAATTTTTTCAAATGGCATTACCTTCGTAAAGAAAAGCTTGCACAGGGACAAGAATTAACTCCAGAAGAAATCTACGAATACGAGGAAGCAGCACGAAAGAACTCGTTAGAAAGAAAGTTATTCAATGCAGCGATTAATCAATTTAAAGAACAAATAGGTGAAGTTTGTGGTGTGGGTGCAAACTTTATCATCGACGGGACATCCATCAACCCAAGCAGAACTACAGAAGACAAAGCTAAATACGAGTCAATGGGATATGATTGCTGCATGATTTTCGTGGACATCGATCCGGAAACATCTGTTGAAAGAAACATCCAAAGGGGCGAGTCTGGTGGAAGGTCGATTCATTCGAGTATCATCGAAGATATGGGCCCAAAGATGGAAGCGAACAAGCCTACGTATGAAGCCCTGTTTGGCGATGACTTCTTTTTGGTTTCTAACAGAGGCACTTTCGAAGAATATCAAGATGCCATCGAAGCCATACGCCCTGGTATTGAAGCATTCATGGCTAGGTGAGAACGAGAATGACGGAATCTAATTTAAGAAAATTAATAAGAAGACTCTTGATTGAAGACAGAAATATCGCCACAGCTATCGATGGAATCGAAGGTGGCACACATGCTTTTCATGGATGGGACATGGGAGGAGCTGCAGGAATGCGCATGGGCGCAAGAGGTGGTCCAGACTTTGACAAAGCTCAAGAAGAAGAAGGAAACAAGAGTCCACAAAAAGTCGTCACAAGCGGCGAGATAGAACATGCCAAGAACTGGCTCTTAAAATATCAGCCTGAGAATCTGATTGCTTATTCTCGCGGAAGTGCCGTCCTACACGCAATGGCGCAGAAGTATCCGGAAGTGCCGCTACCTAACATTAGATACGTAGCGCCAGCAGCAAAAAGGCCACAGTGGGGCCACGACGGTACACCCGCACCAAATGTATCTGGTTCTGTGATTGCGACAACAAACGATAAGTTTATTCCTATCAAGCAAGCTTGTGCAGTGGCTGATGAGGCAGGTGTGCCTCTTTTCGTAGTCGACGATGGCTCAAGTCATGTCAGCATTCTTAAACACAAGGGGAAGTCAAAAGAAGAACTGCCCGATGGAACCGTACAGTTGGACACGCAAAAGTGTCTATCGTCTGATTTGACCAACTGGGGAGCAGCCGCTGCTTCTCCAAAAGATCTCGAAACACAGAAGGCCCAACTCGAAGATTTAGTGAGCGAAGCGCAAATCAGGCGACTGGTTCGAAACATTCTGTTAGAAAAGAAAAAGAAAAAGAAACGCAAAGTTAAATGTCCTCTTCTACCTAACGGCAAACGTGACTATAAGTGTGAGTATCGTAAGTATGGTGGTGCATCTAAGAAAGGTAAGAAGGAACGAGCAGCCCGAAACAAGGCAAGGAAACAAGCTGAACGTGAAGGCCTCGTAAAGAAAGGTGACGGAATGGAGCTCGATCACATCATGCCCCTTTCCCTCGGTGGATCCAACGATCCAAAGAATTGGCAAGTGATCACTCGTTCAGAAAATCGTAAGAAAGGTAAAAATTGGGACGGTAAGTCTGGCCACATGGACGAGACACAAAAGAAAGGCAAATCTAAGAAGAAAAAGAAAGGGAAAAAGAAATGAATAATCTAAGACGGGTGATACGAAAATTAATACTCGAAGCATTCACAGAAAAAGATGTCAGAGACCAAATGGCAAATGACCCACGTGATTACGGCAAAGGAAAGTTTGGTGCCAACGCAAAGGACATCTTTCGACAACAACGTGAAGCTGATCCCAAAATCGATGAGTTTTTGAACAAGGTCATCACTATTCATTGGAAAAATATTTATTGGACGGATGAGTTTTCTACCGAGTTAGACCACGAAATCCTCAGAGAACCCCTTCAGAATACGAATCAAAACGATGAGCTTTCTTGTTCTCCTTATCTTCCTTATGATTCTGGCGAACCTATGGCAATCGAGTTTCGAGGATGGCACGACAATGACAAATTAGGGATACAAGTGAAAGGTCATATTTCTTGGTTAGAACATGGTGATGCACAATCAGGGCATGGCCGAGGCAACGAGGAAGATTCGCCTTCGGGTCATAACAAACAACCTCGTAAAACAAGATTGGGATTTGATCAAGGAAAAGGCGACTCAATGGGTGATGTGATTCAATCTGAAGATGATTTCTTTAAGAGGCGAAAACTAAGTACCTATGGAGATGGCGAAGCACTCGTCGATAATTGGGAACCGGTGAAAGTCTGGTATTTTGAAAACGACGAGATGGCAGCGATGCAGGCGTCTATGATGTTATCTAAAAGATTTAACAAAAGAATCCCATATCAACAGCCACAAGGTCCCGAACAATTCGGAATTGAAGATTACTCTGGAGATTTAGGAGACAACCCAGAAGAATGGAGCCCATAATGAAACGCTTGCGACACTACATTAGACAGATACTTCTTGAGGACAAAGCATCTTTCATGAAAGAGCTTACGGGTGACCCTAATTGGGACGAAGGTGCCACCGATTATGCTGATGTATCATTTCAAGGGAATAAGCCTATTCCGTATGATCAGCGGGAACCTCGTGCACGAAAGAGGGGAAGAAACCTGAAACAAGTGTGGGCGAAACATGTCGATCGAGAGTTCGTAGATTCACTAATCTATATTCATTGGATGAACGAAAATGAAGTGCTTCCTTTTCTATTAGAAGCGGGAGAGTCATCGAACAAAGATGAACTTTCATGTAGTGCGTATATAAACGGCAAGCTCGAGGCAGATCACAACATGGGAAGATATGGAGTGATCGTCACAGGATATGTGACACTTCTTGGTAATTCTATGGATCACATGTTCACAGGTAATCGAAGTACGATTGATGACACATTTCCGGACATGAAAAATACATCGGGGATTCAAAAAGGCGTCAAAGCCGCAGTGATGGACACTTATGTTCTTGGCAAAGAAGATTTTACTGGCCCACAAAATGAATGGGACGAGAACGAGGCACTCGTCGATAATTGGGAAGTTGTCGCATTGTTCTGTGATCGAAAGTATCTAGAAAACATGAAGAAGATTCGAGACGATTACGAAGAAGAAACATTCAATTACTTGTCTATAAAGCATCCTGGAGCGTATGTATAATGAAACTACTACGAGAAACAGTCCGAAGAATTATACTCGAGCTTGGCAAACCTGAGCTCGACGCTGCTTCTCGTATAGCAAGTATCGCACATAAAGGTCAAACTCGAAGAGACGGCCAACCTTACATCATGCATCCAACGGCGGTGCAAGCGATAACAAAACAGTTCTACCCAGACAACATAGAAGCTCAAGTACTAGCAATGTTGCATGATGTAATTGAGGATGGGCCCGCACAATCTGGTCTCACACGTAGACAATTGTTTCGAATGGTGAAGGATGCTATTCCAGACGACTCACGCGCGCAGAAATCGATTATGGATGCTCTACGTGTTATGACCCATAGCAAACGGACACATCCGGTCTATGAAGACTACTTAGAACTGGTTTTCAACAATCCTCTCGCTGCAATCGTAAAGGTAAGTGACTTGATTCACAATTTGTCGCATAACCCGAGCGAAAGACAGATTCTTAAATACAGGGAAGCATTAAAGAAAGTCGCAATTCCTTCACATATAGTGTCTGGTCATAGAAAGAAACTCGAGGATATTTTACAATGAAAATATTAAGACAAATAATTCGACAGATCATTCTGGAAGGCCCCGTAAAAGATTCATTCGATGAATCTTGGTACAACACGGATAAACAGAGAAATCAATTCACGCATGCCAATGAACCTTATGCTGGAACACATCATCGTGACAGCCTCAAAGACATGAACGCAGAATTGCATCACGAAGACATCGATGATTATTTCGATGACAAACGAGATCTTAAGAGAATGTGGAACGATATCATCGACAAAGAAAATCTTCGTAGTTTTTGGGAAGGGCCTAAGATGAAGTATTTTCATTCATTAGCATACTACGGAGATCCCAAAGAAGCAAAACAAGGGTTAGCAACAGATGCCAAAGATGACGAAGAAATCAAAGACTTGACATCATGGGGATTCTTTCAGCTTTACAATAAGGACGGAAACAAAGATGAGATGTCTACCTTCGGCATATACAATGGTCAGCATCAGATAAATCCATTACAGATAATATTTGGTGTCATCATCTCCGGTCGAGTGACACTAGCCACAATGGACGATGCATTCACCGAATCCAGATCAAAAGCAAAGAAATCAGACATGGCAAGACACGCTCCTTCTGGGTTGCCTAAACGAATCGCTCCTACTGACGATAAGATTCAATCACTTCTTTTCGAAGAAGAAGACATCATATACTACAACAATCTCGGAGAATGTATTCTTGACAATTGGAGTATCGAGGCAATCGTGTGTGCCACTTCCTTGCCGGATAATTTAATCGATGCCGCTCAGAACCTAGCTGATCAATATGGTGTTCCACTTATCACTCCTAAAGAAATGGGTCAACAGACGGGGACTATTTCATGAAACTACTACGAGAAGCAATACGAAAAATTATTCTAGAAGAAAATGCATGTGCAGGCATCAACAAAACCCTTTGGAGTGGCATCCTCGAGATGGAAAGGTTAGGTCTCACGATGATTTCGATCTACAGCCCTGAGGAATACGATTCCGGCTTGGCCAAACAGATAGAGATTGGTGTGTACGATGATCTCGGTAGGCAAGTGGCATATTGGTTTGGCACTTCCAAATACGGTGGAGACGATTGTCTAGGCGCATTCCAGTGCACGAACACTGACGCACTAGACCTCAGAGGAACCGGTATTGGTGCATTGCTTTACGATGTAGCTTGTGAATTAACAGGCGAAAGAGGCGTCTCCGCCGATAGAAATGAAGTGTCTCCATCTGCTTGGAAAATGTGGGTGTACATGACTCTTAACGATCAGACTTATGACATTAAAGGATCATACGACTATGACGGAAAACAAACACCTGATGATCCATCCGATGATTGCATGAGCAGATCTTGGGAAGACTATGTAGAACGCTGGGATGACGACCCGAACAGAAATCCATTAAACTATGTGTTCGTGAAGAAGGATAAAAGCAGACCCACACTTGCTTGTTTAGAAGAGCGAGGCATGATCACATACGATGAGGATTAAAATGAAACTATTGCGAGAAACAATTAGGAAAATTCTTCTAGAAGAATATGAACTCAGTGATGAAGATATTCGAAACATTCGAGACTTTAACAGTTATGACAGCAATGTATCACGAATGTCTGATAAAGAGATACGAGATAACTGGGATCAGCGTGGGAAAGGATGGCAAGGGAAAAAGAACATTGCTAGAGATAAATCGAAGATGAGCGAATGGCACGAACTTATGAAAACACCTGAGGGCAAGAAAATCGTCAAAGATTTTCAGAGTGGCAACATTCAAATCATGCATGACATCACTTACGCAGGTGCGTATACTAGCAAAGACATTGGACGATACGATGAAGACCCGTTCACTTCGTGGATGAAACGATTTGGAAAACAATCTCGAGATCAAATCTCTTGTTTCGTAGCAAACTCGCCCATAGGCACGGATCCAAAAAAAGATGATTGGAGCGTTGGAAACGGTGAGTCTATGATCTGGGGAATGGGTTTCTACATGAAAGGTTATCCCGCATACATCGGCAAGGATGACCTCATGACACAGACACTTTCTGCGATACCTCAGACACTCAAAAAGCACAACGAACCCTCCGGGCAAGTTAAAAGAGCTGGTGGAAGAAATAGCGCTAGCGTAGACATTAACGATTGGACGGGATCAAACGAAACAATTTTGGACAATTGGGGAATCATTGGGATCTGGATTGGTTCTAGGATGCAAGAAGAAGACCTTCATGAACAACACCTAGAAGACGCTATCTCAACGGGTTTGCCTGTGTACCTGTTGGATGAAACTGGGAAAGGAAGTAAAATAACATGAAACTGCTAAGAGAATCAATAAGAAGAATCATCCTGGAAGACTACGAGCTCACCGACAAAGATATAGAGAGGTATCGTAGCCAGAACCCAATGGCCGGAGCATTAACAGATGATCAGATTCGAAACTCTATAGACAATCGCGGCATCGGGATGCAAAACAAGAAAGCGATACAACGAGACAAGAAAGCGATGCGAGATTGGCACGAACTAATGAAACAAAACCCCCAATTCGTAAAACAGTTCATGGAAGGAAAAGTACAGATCCTTCATTCAATCACGTACCAAGGTACGTATTCTGACAAGAACCAAGAGATTGAATCGTGGACACCTTTCTCGGATTGGATCAAGAAGTTTGGAAGAAGAAGCAGAGATCAGATCTCATGTGTCGCAGCAAACGCACCCATCGGTGCTGATCCTCACCTCTGGGATTGGGACATGGGCAACGGTCAAGCAGTGTACTGTGAAGGGTTTGGATTCTTGATGAAAGGATACCCTGCTTTTGCCGCCGAATGTGACGTGATGACACAAACCCTAAGCGCAATCTCTGACGACCTGAAAGACTTTCACAAGAACTCCGGCCAAGTGAAAAGAGCAGCCGACATATACGAAGCGATAGATCCGAACGACTGGAAAGGTGTCGACGAGCTCATCTTAGATAACTGGCAGATCATTGGCATCTACATCATAGACTGGTATTGGGATGTAGACTTCAAAGGGAAGGGAGCTTCATCGGTCATCGCAGATGCTCACGAACAGGGCGTACCCGTATACAAAGTCGACTCGAAGAATTACAAAATGACAAAAGTATAACGAGCATCTCGCCGCTAAATAATAGAGGACACCAATGAAGTATTCACTAAAAACTCACCTGCTATCAGAATCACATAACCTATCAGAACATCCCTTCCTTATAGAACTGGCAAAGGGAGCATCAAGAGTACCCAAGAATAAGTCTTGGTCTGCAATCGTGATATACGATCATCCATCAGACGGGTGTTCTACAAAGGTACACTTCGCAATAGACGATGAATCAGATCACTCTCCCATAGGTGTCTGGATAGACCTGCTAGAAGTAGTGAACACGAAGACTCGCCATCCAGATCCCAAATGCTTTCGCAAGGGCTACGCCAGACAAGCACTGCAGAAGATCATCGATGCAGCCGACACCACAGGCACACACCTAACTCTAATCGCTGCACACGAACCCTACCTCTCAAGACAAAATCCTGACGTAGACTTTCCAGACAAAGATGAGCTCGCATCCCTGTATTCAGAGTACGGGTTTGTAGAGGAGTATTCTAACTACGCACAGGTAAAGATGAACCGCACCCCACGTGGTGTATAAATGTATTTCTGCTGCGATCGCCCTATGACGCAAGGGACGTAATCCTTTCCCACCCTCATTTTGTACGCAGCAGTGAGTAGAGAGCGAAAACGAAGAGAGCCTGTACCATGTCTAAGTTTGGCGCGGTCTTCGTCCCTATCGCTGTTTCATAGAGTCTCTACGTCGCATAGCCCTAACGCTTCTTACGTGGTTACGCCCATCGTGTGATAGTCGTGAAACACCTTGTTTCGGTTTCATTTCAGTTCCCTAGCCACGTGAATTTCGAGACGAGAGCTCGGTGATGAAACATGGTCGTGTTTCCGCTATCATCTCGTGAGCACAAAAAAGCTGCACTTTTTCTAGCATGGTGGGACAAAAAAGGACTCCCGCCAGTTAAATTACTTATATAACAAACACACACTCAGGAGAGAATATGCCAATCATTGAAACCCTCAAAGCAGCACGCGGCAACCGCAAGGCTCTACTATCACTCGCATCGAGCGACACTCTCGATAAGGTGGCTGCACACTTCAACGTTGCACCCGTCAAAGCTGCATGCAAAGTTGCACAACGAGTCTTTGACGCACAAGCAATCACCATCCAAGGTACGCAACAAACGTACGGCGGCAAGTTCAAGAAGCGCTACGATCTTACCGATGCTAACCAAGCATGCGAAGCTCTACGCTGGTGGGGCACTGCTCAGACATCCCTCGAGTGGTGGAACATCTGCCAGCACGACATCTACGCTTACTGGGAGACACACGCTCGCTACCCGAATGAAGTGTATCGACACATCGTCACTTCCCTCAAGCTTACCCGCCACAAAAAATAATGAGAAATCTTGTGCATGGATGTACAAAAAGTCCATGCGGCCAGTTAAATTACTACTATAAATAACAAAACAAAATCACACACAGCCTAGGAGGCAAAATGTACCCAACTATCACACACGATCCAATCAGAGTATCTCTCACTGCAGACCCACGCGGCAACTACGTCACCTGGGCATCCGGTAAGAAACAGATCCGTTTCGCACTCAAGCACCTCGGCTGGAAAGCTGTAGGCACCTTCCGCATGCGCAAGGAGAACAAGAACGAGTTCTTCATCCACGCAAAGGACGCTTCCGGTGAACTGCACTCTGTCACTGTCGCACGTAAGCCTGGTGCAACTCTTCACTTCAAATCTCTCGAACGCTAAGGAGCAACGCTATGATGGGATTCTTATTCCTCGGCCTGATGGCCTACGTCTTCCTCGACATCTTAAACAACATCGAAAACAATAACAACAAACGTAAGTAAGGAGCACACATGCTAAAAGAAACATTCACCACGCACATCACATTCATCTCAGGTGACTCACACAAAGAGGAACCCGTCACCGGCGACAAGCTGCGGTCTACTATCACTCGCTTGTGCGAAGGACCCGCTGCTGCCATGGGCATTATCAAACGCGCCATTGTCGTGGATCAGTCAGATTCTATCGTCATTGAAATCATGGGGCGTGACATCATCTTCCCTCCTCAGCTGGCCCAACAGCAGGACGAGTGGAGAAGGGCACAAAAAAGCTCAAAATAATCCAGCATCCCTGTACAAAAGTCTACCTCGGCCAGTTAAATTATATACATAAAACAAACACACAATCACTCTAACACTAGGATAAAACATGTCAATCAACATCACATCTCTCACAACCGAACAGCTCGTACAACTTAACCACGACGTAGTCGCCCTCATCAAAGCTCGCCGCCGACAAGAAGCTGGCAGCATGCGTCGACAACTATCAATCGGCGACGTCGTCAACGTCGAAGGACACGGCACCGGCATCGTCAAGAAAATCATGCGCACACGTGCGATGGTCGAAATGAACGGCATCACGTACAGAGTCCAAATGAGCATGCTCTCTCACAAGGCTTAAAAAAGCTCAAATATCTCTAGCACACCTGTACAAAATCCTCTAGCCACCAGTTAAATTACTAATATGAAAAACAAAAACCTAACAACTTTAATCACACACTCAGGAGTCAACATGACAACTTACTTAGTACAAAACATCGAAACCTTCGAAACTATCACCACCTTTGCATCAGAAACAGCGTTCGACGCGTGGATGTCAGAATCATCTCTTTACGGCATCGTCTCACTCGACGCAGACGCTGATGGCGAATATGACTTCGTCGCACTTGTCGCACCACTCGATGGTCCGGACTACGACATGAACGATGTACCTCAAGAAGAGATTCTCGCAATGATCAACAACGAAGCTACCCCTTCAGTTACCGAAGAGAACGAAGCTTCTACTATCACTCCCGCACCTGCGAAACCACGCAAGACTCGTAAAACTAAAACAAAATCTAAATCTAAAGCTAAAGGAGCTAAAATGTCAACTCAACCTAAGAAAATCCGCAACTTCGAAATCCTGTGTGCACACATCGAAGCTAACCCTGGCGTATCCCGCACAGATGTGTTCGCTGACGCAGCACTTCAAAAGTCCCTACGCACTCCCGCACAAATCAAAGCAATCGCTGCTGGTGACAAGCTTGAAATCAAGCGTTGGAATCGACGACTTAACTTCCTCATCCGTGAGTCTGGTCGCCAAGGTGTAGACATCCAAATCGAACGTAAAGGTCGCATCGCACACTACACGATCGTTCCCGCATCTGGTCAACTAGAGCTTCCCTTTGATGAAGCTGCTGAAGCACGCAACGCTGCCCTCACCGGAGCTAACCTCTCAAGTGACGTCGAGATCGAGGCACCTGCTGTCGATCCAAAACGTGCCGATGAGCCAGAGAATGTGTCTCTCAACTTTGAGGACTTGCTCGCTCAACTCGATGACGATGCTGCTACTATCACTTCGGACGATCAGGTCGCATTCAATGAAGCTAAAGAAATGCTCAAATAAATGAGCATTTTTGAGCACACCTGTACAAATGTCCCTACTAGCCAGTTAAATTATATACATAAGGAACAACAAAAAAAGGAGGCAAAAATGCCATCAAACTACCCAAAATTCCCAATCAACCTCGGCGCTTACACTGACACAGAGCTCGAAAATATGAAGGCTACTATCACCCGCATTCTTCGTG
>Ga0181568_10002230_pt1 | contig 17628 bp, 11 predicted proteins | sample 101ome_20_FD_133758 | JGI IMG/M metagenome (GOLD analysis project Ga0181568, IMG submission 133758) | Coastal salt marsh microbial communities from the Groves Creek Marsh, Skidaway Island, Georgia - 101404AT metaG (megahit assembly) | ecosystem: Environmental > Aquatic > Marine > Intertidal... | reverse complement strand
TCGAACTGCCGACCCCTTGTTTTTCAGACAAGTGCTCTACCGACTGAGCTATCTGGCCAAATGGCGGGGACGACGGGATTCGAACCCGCGACCTCCTGCGTGACAGGCAGGCGTGAACTCCAGACTTCACCACGCCCCCTTTAATAAAGTGATAATAACAGAATTTTGAATTTTAGATTACTATTATTCTTCAATCTTTACAGAAATTAAAGAAAATAAAAACAATGTAAATATAGAACCCCAATAAGTAAAAATAAATTCGGTTTTGAATGAATTTAGTATAAACATTAACAATAAGATGATTTGAAAGTCTTCAATATAATTCTTTCTTTTTCTAATTTTTTTGAATAGACAAAGCATCAATAAAATAGTTAAATAACCCAACCCAAATTTCCCTAACATGTAAAAAGTTGTAAGAATTAAAGAATGGGGCTTTTGGATATCATCTACTAGGATTTCATAAGACTGACCGAAACCTTTTCCAAAATAATTATTTTCTGAGGCAACATCTGAAATTATAAAAAATCGAGCCCATTCAACCTGTCGTCCCAAAACACAAGAAGATTTTACTAAAACTTTTCGACTAAAATTTCCAAAGTTTGTTTTTTCTATCAATACATCTTCAAATGTTAGATTATAAGAAGACAAATCAAAAGATCTACCAATCCTATCGTCACTTTCTTGAATAAATTTTTCAAGGGAAGCTTCACAATTTGAATTAAATGTTTTATTTACAACTCGCTCTATAGTTTGAGGTACAAAAATATTGTAAGTTATAAACATAGATAGAATTATGAACAAGTATGGAATAACCTTTTTACCCTTCATGACAATGCCTAGTAAAGGTAAAAATAATATATACATAATAAAAGCAGTTCTAGATCCATTTAGATTTGAAAAATAAATTAACAGTAAAAATGGAACAAAGTAATAAAAATTGTTTTTGAAAATGAAATATGTTGAAATTAACAATAAAACAAGAAACCAAAAACTTGTCATTTCATAACCAACATTAAAACCTGACCACATAAATTTAAATTCAGTGTTAACAAATTTAGATAATCCTAAAAAATTAACTATAAAAAATTTAAAAAATTCTGAATAATTAATAATTAAATTTATAAAACTCCAAATAAGAAATCCTATTATTGGGGTTTTTAAGTATTCATCAAAGCTTTCAGTTGTAATATTTTTTATGTAATTACTGATAGTTATAAATGTATAAATTAGAATAATAAAATTTAAATTTAGAAGAATAGTTTTGAACCCATCATTAAGGTTCACTATTGTATTTTGGAAAAATCCAGATTGAAGCAATATAGAATAGTCGTAGCTAGTTGTAGTGAAAAAATTATAATTTTTAAAGTTTAAAACCAAGGAAAATAATAACGGAAATGAAAATATAATAGTTTTCTTAAATAAATGAGTTTTTCTGAAATTGTTTGCCAGCAAAACTATTCCTAAGGAAATATAAAAAGATATTGCAGAGTGAAAAAAGAGCAAAGGAAGGAACATAGTTGTAAAAATTGTCTTTAATAATTCTTCTTTTTTAAAGTGGTTAAAGACAAGATTGAAAAGATTAGTTTGAATAATTATTGGAATAAAAATTGAAGTTATGAAATAAGTAAAAGACCTGGTTAGTAAATATGCAACAAATAATGAATAAACAAGTGTAAGTAAATTAACAGTTATTATATTTTTTGAATATATGGCTCTTTGTGTTCTTTCTTTGTTTTTTTGATAACAACTGCCAATCAAGAAAATTAGAAGATTGAAGCTTATAGCTCTTTTTATATTTTCAAAATCTTCAAATATACCAATACCAGTACTGAAACCATTATTTTCACCTGAAACAATTGTGTTATTTGAATTTGATTTAATAATCCTATAGTGACATAAAGGATTTCCAGTTATTTCGTTATAGTACTCAGTTGTAACTTTAAGATTTTTAATAGCGGATATCTTTTGTTTGTTCTGAAAAAATTCTAATATTGTGGTTTCACAACTAGAGTCGACATATTTCAACTGCTCAGTTGAGTCAGGATTTAAATTTATATTTTGAATTACTCTTGAATAGCTGCTTTGTTCTCGATTAACAATTTCATACAAAGTTGCAATATTATTTATAGTAAAAATACTTAATATACAAAAAAATATAAAAAGTTTTTCAAATTTAAAAATAGTATGATTCACAAAATAATTTTAGTATATAAATGTGGGTCGGGTGGGAATCGAACCCACGACCTTGAGCTTAAAAGGCTCCTGCTCTGCCGATTGAGCTACCGACCCTACTAATTATTAAAGAATACTATATTCAGTATTTATCAAAAGAAAAAATTACTCTTCTTCAATATTTGAAAGATTTACCTTTTCTCCTATTTGATTAACAATATCTTTTAGTTCGTGATTTATTTTTGAAATGACATCTTTGGTTTCATTTTTTATATCCTCATCCGTTATGGTGGCATGGATATTATTTGTAATGCTTTTTAAAACTTGTGTAGCGTTTTGAACAGTAGCATCAAGAGATTCAATTAAATCACTAACTGTATCTTCTTCAGAAACTTTTTCTTTAATTTTATTTTTTAAGTCATTAATTTCTGAAGATATTTGTTTCCAATTATTATTTTTTTCCATATTGAAGTATATGCTAAATGCTTGATTTATCTTTAAATTTCAAATTTGGTTTTTTGTTCAGTCGTTGTCTGGCCCACCTTGCAGGTGCAATTAATCTAAAAAATGGTGGAAGAAAAGGTCGGCTAAATTTTAAGAATACTAAATTAAAATTAACAATTAAATTTTTAATTTTTGTTTCTTTTATTCCGTAAATATTTTTAAATTCTTTAGGAAGCGTATTAAAAGCTGTAAATGATATAAAAGGCCATATTGGTTTTATATGTTTTGGAACAGGACCGCCACTAATAATTTCATAAACATCTTTAGCCACATCAGTCATGATAAGGTACCCATCCTGACGTGATTTTAAAATTACCCAATTCTTTAATTCTTCATGTGTTTTCGGCATTTTACTCGTATCTACCATCACCATTTCAGCAGCAAGAGTATTTTCCTCGTGATATTGATCTTTTTCTTCATCAGTGAGTTTTTTGACAGTTTTCTCATAAAAGTAAATAGAAGATATTTGTAAGCATGCATGTACCCAAAGCAACTGCTCATGATCTAAAGCATCATAAATATTTCCAGTTATTTCATCTTTCCCTTTTATAACTTCGTGAAGTTTATTGATTCTGTGGGCACTATCATCAGCTTCTTCTTTAGTTCCAAACGTAACTGAATTTTGTAAAGATAAGGTTCTAATGAGCCTCTTCCATGGATCTCTTTGGTAAAAAGATGTTTGTCTTGCGCCAGCTGCTATTAAAGGATGCGCTGCATGCATCAATAATGCTCTTGCACCTCCAAATAAAACTGTTATTTCTTTATTTATTTTCCACATCATAGAATGTGGACCAAAATATCCTGGGTCACCTTTCATATAAATAGATTTTAAGTGAAATTAAACTTAACATTAAATTATGGAATTAATTTATATAACGTACCAAGCTATTCCTAGTAATACAGCACATGGTGTTCATACATTTTCTATAATAAAAAATTTAGCACGTTCAAACATAGACGTATCCCTTGTGTACCCATTAAGAGATAAAGATGCCACAAAAAGCTCTTCTTTACTTCAAGAGATTTATGGTTTTGATGAGAACTTTAAAGTTTTACCAACAAAACACTTTCTTCCTTTTGGAAAAATTAAATATTTTCCAAAATTTATGTATCTGTTTAGTCACATCATATGGTCTTACCTTGTATCTAGGACTTACACAAAAAAAAAGTATAAAAATATTTTTACACTTTCAGATTGGGTATTTTACTTTTTATCAAGAAAAAGAAAAAATATAATTTTTGAGTGTCATAATTTAACAAAGTTAAGAATCAAATTATTAAACAAATCATTAAAAATAAATAAAAATTCGAAGATTGTCTTTATTAATGAATTGATTCGAGAAGATGCTGGATTTGCAAAAAGTCCACAAGTTCATGTCATAGAAAGCGGATACGATGATGATTTATTTTTTGAGCAAAGTAAAAATAGTGAAAAGAAAAAAATAGTTTTTAGTGGAAATTTACTACGTTTCAATGAGGATCGTGGAGTCAAAACAATTTTACATTATTTTAATAATCTTAAACTTTTTGAAAGTTTTGAGTTCCATGTCATAGGCGGCCCAGATAGTTATGTAGATGAATTGAGAAAACAATTTCATGACACAGAGGATGTTGAAATATATTTTTATGGACATCTGAACAGAGTTGAAGTTGCACAAATTTTAAATTCTGCAGACATTGGTATTTTAGTTAATAAATCTACAATTCATTCAGAGAGACATACTTCACCATTAAAGTATTTTGAATATCTAGGTAGTGGCTTAAACATAGTTGCAACAAATGTTGAGTCTCATAGAATTCTTCCATATTCAGAACACATCAATTTTTTTGACCTAGATAATCAGAAAACTTTCTATGAAGCAGTTATTAATGCTAGTAATCAAAACATAAATGAAAAGTATTTTGAACTTTCAAAATTAACAAATCAGTACAGAACAAAGAAGTTGATCACCCTTTTTTAGTTGCGCGTTCGGAAGGACTTGAACCCTCAACCTACTGATCCGAAGTCAGTTGCTCTATCCAATTGAGCTACGAACGCAAAAATTTATTAATGTTTTATTTCTTATTTCCCAAGTAAAGTTTTTAATATTCTTATCAGATTTTGATATTAAATTTTCTCTCAAGTTTTTATCAGTGATTAATCGAATAAGTTCATTTTTTAAGCTTTTATCATCTGATTCTTCAAAAAAATGTATTCCTAATTGAAGATCGTCAAGCTCTACATGACTTTTAATATCTGAGGCAAGAACAACAACATGCGCTGAAGCATACTCAAATATTTTCATAGGAGATGCATAGTAAGACATGTGAAAATCGTTTGGATATGGTACTAATCCAATATCTAGCTTTGACATTTGATATGGAACTTCGTCTTTAGGTATTTTGTATTGAAAGTTAATTTCACCTTTATAATTTTTAAAATCATTTTTTATTTCATCAATTTTTTCGTTTGGGCCTCCAATTAGAGTAATTTCAAAATCGTAATCTTCACCCAACTCTTTTAAAATTTTAAATGCTCTTCTAACACCTTTGTCTTTTCCATATGTTTCAAGCATTCCAATATATCCAATATTAAGATTGCCTTCTTTAGTTCTACCTATATGAGTATTGATATCAACCCCATTAGTTAAGTAAATTGCTTTGTTTTCATTTAGTTTTTTTAGTTCATTAAAACTAGTTTTGGTAGTTCCAACTAAGATATAATTTTCATTTTTTGATATTTTTTTTATAACAAACTTTTGAAAATATCTTCCAGCACCATGCTTTTCATATATTTTATAACAATTAGAAGACTTCAAACCATATAAAACACTTGGGTTTGTCGACCATACCGCATCATATTTATTAATAAATTTATTCAATTTTTTACCCCAGCGTATGGCGCCTAAATTCCAGATCAATTTTTGCAAAATGTTAGGTAAGATTTTGTAATATTTTAAACTTGTAAAATCAAAATTATCAATTTCATGAAAATTGATGTCATTGTTTTTGTAGTACTTTACAGGTTCTTGATAGATAGTTTTAGAATTATAAGTCTTTGAATATATCACATCTACTATTAATCCATTCTTAAGAAACCCACTTGCAACATCTATAATATGTGATCCGTAGGCTTTTTCAGTTGGAAATCGTCCATACACGATTAACGCAATATTATTCATTCAATATCTAATCATATTTACAAAAATAATTAATTCCATTGATAAATTATTAAAATCAAAATGTAATGAAATTAAACAAAACTCATTTGAGATTATCAATATTGTTTCAATCAATAATTTTTGTTCCAATTTTAATATCTCAGTCTATTGGTTCAGATTGGGATTCATACGCAATTATTGGAACTGTTCAAAATTTATACTTAAATAATACGTATTTACCATCTCGTCCACCTGGTTTTCCTCTCTATGAGGGATTTGTATACTTAGCTTATTTTGCATCAAAAGCTGTAGGTATCAATTTTGAAATTTCAATATTGATGCTCCAGTTCTTATTGACAATTATTCTGAGCTATATTGTTTACCTTTTTTTTAAAAAAGAAGATAAAAGAAATTCTTATTTTTATTTCGTAATAATCTTTTCTCCTATTTATTTAATTAGTGGATTTACCGTTATTGATTATTTTCTAGGGTCAATCTTTGGATTTTTATCTATATATGTTCAATTGCACAAAAATGATTTAGCAAAATACACACCATTATTTTTAAGTATTGCCGTAGCTATTCGCTTAACAAATATATTTTTTGTTTTTGTTGTACTAATTTTGCAATATAGATCAAAAGAAGAAAATAAAATAATTATTAAAAATTTTTTGTATTTTATTTTATTTTCCTTAATAATCCAACTTCCATTTTATTTAAATCTTTGGCAATCCACTCTTTCTGAAAGTCTTAATTCAATAATTGATGCAACTTGCATTCTTAGTCTCACAAACACTGATCACTCATTAATTGATAGGATGGGAAGATTTATTCTTAAACAAACTGAGTTTTTTGGCATTATTGGAAGTTTGGGAATTTTCATTTCAATTTTTTATTTTAAAAAAGAAAATTTTAGTAAAAATTTTCATTTATTAATTCTTTTTATTTTATTTGAATTAAGTTTTTTAAGACTTCCTACGGAAGAGGGCCACTTGTTACCAGCTTTTATTTCTCTAATATTATTACTTTCTTCTTTAAGACTTCCAAGATACCTTATTGGGTTAATTCTTTTTTCGACAATTTTTTCGAACATAGTAAATCTCTCAATTTATTCAGTTGATCAAGTTGATGGTGCTGAAGAAATCTATTTTGGATTAAATTTTGAAGATGGAGTTTTTATTAACGACTTAAGATCTAGAAATAAAATTGCACTAGAAAAAGATTTTCATTATGAAAATGGCCTACTTCAAAATACTAATATTTGGTCTAATGGTTGTCCTAATTAATCCAAAAAATAAAAACGAATAAAAAATAATAATCAATGTCAAAATTACAAAATTAAAGATAAATATTTTTGGTCTTGATACTGCATTACCATAAATATATGTCGAGGTTTCCTGAGGAACAAATCCTCCTAATACATAATTTTCACATTCAAAATAACTTCCAACAGTAACTACTGAATTGTTATTTACTAAGTTCTTTGGTTGAAAATTAGGATCTTGTGGAAAAATTAAATAATCATCATTACTTTTAGGTGCATATTGATCATTTATACTTTCTCCACAAATACTTTTAACAAGTCCATCATTTAAACACCAAGGACTGTATTCACTTAGTTTATTATCAAATACTTTTGTTAATATGCAGACATTTACAATTCTTAATTTATTAACTGAATTTTCATCAGTCTTTAGTGTCTCGTATGATGAAGTGTTGAATATTTGTAAACTAAAAGACACAAGCACCAAAGAAACAATAAAAGAAGCCAATCTATATTTTGATGAATATAGTTTTAACAAAATATAAATTAATGAAAAAACCAAAAAAAATGAAAAGTAATGTGTTTTAATAGGATCTCCCTTCGAAGGATTAAAATTCTTAGTAAGAAATGGAAAAACATTAAAAATAGTAATTAACAACACCAATATTCCAACAAATGACAAACTTCCAATTTTTTTAAGGTATTTATTTTTTTCTTTAAATAAATTAAGTATTAAAAAACCATAAAAGAGTAAAGAAATGATTATCCCGAATCTTACAAAATTGATACTAAATAAATTTCCATTGCCTAACCAAGCAGATTTATGAAACCAATATCTTTCCCAATAATCTCCAAATGTGTCCAGCAGGAGTATTCCCAATAGCGATCCGGCCTGAGAATTACGATATGGATCAAAAATTAAATCTGAATTAACATTTAAAAGGAAATCTAAAGAAGCGGTATTTTCATAACCGTTTGGAGTTACATGTTCCCATACATATTTTTGGTTAACATCAAAGCTCTCATTAATTAGTAGTGCAAAAGAAAAAACCGTTAAAAATATTAAAAACACAGTGTGTTTATTAAGAAGTTCTTTTTTAAAAAATATTAATAATGACAACGCTGTCATAAGAGCAATACTCGCTTTAGAAGATAGAAGAATTGCTAGAAAAGGTACTATAAAGTAAAGATAAATTATTTTTTTTTCTTCAAAAAAACAGATTAAAAATAAAATACACCACGGAATGAATGCGTAAGCCATAATTTCTGGTTTTAAAATTATTCGAGCACCAATTAATGGTGGAAAAAAACAAATCATATTAATTATTAAGAAAGCGATATTTTTAGAAAAGGAAAGCTTTCTGAGCAAAAAGAAAACACCCAAGCTGCCTACTAAATAAAAAATAAAATTGCCAAAATGAATTCCAAAATTCAATACTGGATTTACAAAGTTTGATGAAAATAATATTGACTCAATCTTTAATTTTGATATTTCCGCTATCAACCAGAAATAACCCACGCCTTGCTCTTCGAGGTCATTATTACCACCAAATAAAAAATAGTTTAAGTAAGGACCATATTTATCTATATCTGTTCCTCTCATGCTGTCATAATTTAAATAACTAACTAAAAAAACATAAAGATGGATAAATAGGGATAATAAAAACAAAAAAATATTTTCAAATTTTTTCATCAAACTCATAAATTTAAATCTAGTCCTTTTATTAAATAATTTTTAAAGTGTCCAAAAAATTTAAATCGATATATAGAATCTTCATATGTTTAAAAAAACATTTTTGTTTATTTCACTTTGCTTGATGACAAGTTGTAACTTGGGTGTAGGAAACGAAGAATTTACTGAGGATAATCTTTCTAATGACCAAATTGCTAATTCAGAAGAAGAACCTATCACACCTTCTTCAACAACGACATCCACTCAAATAACTACCACTACTACCACAATTTACAATTGTATCCCTGAGGACAACACCAATGTTAATTTTAATGAGATAAGGAATGTGCAAATATTTTTGAATAAATATGGATATAACGCAGGGAAAGAAGATGGATATTTAGGCAGTCAAACAATAGCAGCTGTAAAAGATTTTCAAAATTTTTCTGGTTTAAAGCCTGATGGCGATGTAGGTCCAGCCACAAGAGAAAAAATGAGAGAGTGGACAGGCTGCGAAGAAAAAGCAGCATCTTATGTTGAAACTGAAGATAGCACATCTAATAAAAGTTCGAATTCTGAATCAACTACTACAACTACAACTACAACAACTACTACAGTTCCAGGTACAAATACGACTTCTAAAATTGAAAATAAGTACGGCTACCTTCCCTCAGTATCCATTAAAACAAATAAAATTCTATCAGTATTACAAGGAGTAAATGACTCCTCATCTATTTGCGGAACTCCATATTTAAACAATCTAGAAACAGGTTCGGTTAATTTATATGAAAATGGAAATTTAGATTATTCATATACAGGAAACTCAGTATTCATAGAGTCAACCTCTACTGCAGAGATAGTTGATATTACTTCAAGTGATTTTTCAATCAAAGTAATAGGAAATGGAGATACAAATTTTAGATTTTATTTCATAAAACCTTATGACAGCAACCTAGTTGAATTATTGCCAAAAAACATTACTACATCCCCAGGTCTTACAACAGCTATCTTTGATAAAACTAATATGGAACAAGGATATTGGTTTTTTAGTTTTGCTGAAAACAATTCTGGTCAGATTGTGAAGTCTGTAGGTTTAAGGGAGTTATTAGTTTCTAATGACATAATTCAATCACAAAACGCAAACAATGAAATTGATACAATTTTTTTCCTCAAAGATAACAAAAATATTTCAAAAGGTATAAATTTAAACAATGTAAATGATTTCAAGTTATTTTATACAACTAAAAATTTATATGACTCAAGAGATAATACAACCACTTTAATCTCAGAATCTGCAAACAATATAACTTTAAAAAATGATAACCAGGCTACTTCAGGTCAAATAATTCATATTGGTAGAGAGCTAATGCTTGTTATTTCAAAAAATGGCAGTGAATATAGTGTTGAAAGAGGATATTTAGGCACTCAACCACAAGAGCACTCTGTTGGGTCTTCTGTAAGAATTATTCAAAACACTACAAAACAGTCACTGCAAAGTAGTTTTGCGTACGCAGTAATAAGATCTGAGTTAGGTATCCGTTATCAGGTCGCACTAGGAAATGAACTTAATGTTAATAACCTATCAACAAACAACTGTCCGAATGGACTATATTCTTTTGAAGAAATAACGATATTCTCTTGGAGGCCCAAGGGTTCATCTGTAGTTTATTCAAGCACTAAGTTAGACCAAAACAATCCAATATTTGATAAACAATTTTTAATCAATAATTCTTATAATTATGAACCACCTACATTATTAGGATCTGAACCATCTGGAGAATTTATAAATAAAGGTCCAAAAAATATAGAAGTTGCAATAGGAGATAAGATCATTTTTGATTTTCAAGGAATAAACTCTGTAAGTAGCGAACCAAAGTTTGTAGAGTTAAAATTTAAAATGAATCCGTATGGCTCTTCAGGAAAGCTTTCAGATTCAAGATCTATCTTTTTTGATACTTCAGATGGACTTTTGTTTGAAATTAATGTAAATAATATATCTACATCAAGTTCACTTAACGATGATACATGGGAATCTGGGTACAAATATATTTTTGAATCAATAACAGTTTATGATACAGTTTCAAAAACTACATTTAAAAATAATCAAGAAGTAATTTATGACTACAATCCCTCAAAAGGTTCCCATGCTGCATATTACCTAGATCAATTTATTTTTATCATTCCATAAGTTGCGTAATTTATCATTAACAATATAATTTTCATTTAAACTCATCAAACATATTCCAATAATCACATGCCTAGGATAAAAAAGCTTTGGATCATAAATTAAATATGGTGCTAAACAAAGCAAACCAAATACAACATAATTATTAAATATATTTAATAACGATGAAAAATTTAAATTAATTATATATATAAGCAAGGAAACACAGACTACAAAAAAGCCAATGTATATGTGAAACCTTCCCAAAGTGATTATTAACAATTCGTTAAAAGGGTTAAAAATAAGATAATTTAAATTTTCGACAATATCAAATTCTATATTTCTTTGGTATGTTCCTGCAGTGCTATAGAAAACAAATTTGTTTCCAAAATAGAAATTATGGAGCATTGGTAAGAGTTGTATTATCAAAAAAATTAATATGTTTTTAATTTTTTTAAATTTAAAAAATATAAAAGCCATTGAAAAAATGATTAGTTCGGGTCTTATCAATACAGCTAAAGATAATAGGATTACAGATTGTGTAGAGTCTTTATTAAATTTCAGTAAATATATTGAGAAAAGCAAAAATAGTAAACTGATAGTTTCCGACATACCAAAAAGAAAGATGCTTCGTACATTATCGAGCAGTAAAAAAAGTGCAAAAGCAAATGTCGTAAGGTTCACTCTTTCATTGATTTCTGATAATAAAAAAACACAAAGCGTCAAAATTAGATGCCATGAAACAAGCCAGCCATCTCCAAATAAACTATGAATAAAATAAAGAAAGTATCTATATCCTGGAGAGTACCAAAAGACATTTTCGCCACCTCTGAGACCATCACCTTCGAAAATAAGCCTTGCCTGGTTTTCATAAGTTAATATATCTGAACCAGCCGGTTTAACTAAAAAATTTAAACTATCCCATGGTGCATCAATAATAAGAAAGGAGATCGACAAAAAGATAAATAAAATGTTGTGTGTATTTTTATATAAAAAGCAATAAAAAACCGTTAAGTAGCCAATAAGTGAAAATACATTAAAAGGTAAAGAAAAATCAAATTGCTTAAAATAAATAACCAACAATAAGCAAAAGATGATGAGATAATCTTTCGATGTGAAAGAAAAGTTATTTATATTCGAAATTATAAATCCAATAGTCAATAAATATGAGATAAGTTCAAAAACAACGGTGCTTTCACCATCATCAATTATTAATTTGCCATAAAATTCATAAGGGTAACCACTTTTAATTTCAGGTATTGGTTTAAATTTCCATTTAGTAAATTTGTAATATATTTCTACACGATCAGTATTTTCTGGTATTTGGATTTCTTTAATTAAGGGGTTCAAATATCTTTCAACTAGAATAACTTGTTCATTAGTTGGTAGAAAATTTATTGTAACTTCACCGACATAGTGTATATTCAGAAATTTTTCTTCAGTAATATTTTTTGAAGCATATAACCTAAATGGCAACCAATCTCTCCTTAGTTGGTAGGTATTAAATTTTGAATGATTTAAGTAACCAACAGGAAAGTTTGAAGAGTTTGCTCCCATCCATTGGTATTCTTCATTTAAATTTTTATAATCTAATTTCCATGTTTTTACTGTGTAATCTGAATTACTAAATAAATCATCAAAACTTTTTGTACATCTACTATTGAAATAGTCATATTCAAAACTACTTTGTGTTGGAGTTAGGTCATCATTAACGCAAATAGTCCACATATTATTATTAAAAAAACTGATAGATATTTTGAATAATATAAAAACAGCAATAAAGAATGTAATGTTTTTATTTTTTGCTACTTTTAATGCCACTAAAAACATAAAGAGAAAAATCAGATCCTTCTTATCATTAATAGGTAATCCGTTAAGCTGATAAGCACCATTTAGAGGAATCAAGTACACAGTAAGTAAAACCAATTTTAAAAAATGATTACTCTCAATTTTTTTAAATAATAGTTTCATAATTTAGTCGTAAAAAATTATAACTAGCGAATTCAAAAATTGACTAAGTTAAAAAAATATATGTCAAAAAATAAATTGATAGTATTAATAATATGAATCAAACTTTTAAATCATATTTGGTAACAATGAGGATTTGGCAATGGGCTAAAAACTTAGTAGTTTTTACTCTTCCAATTGGTAGCGGTCTAATCAATATAGATACTTTATATGAAGTAACTTATTCTTTTATTGGTATATCTTTATTATCCTCTTCAATTTATATTTTTAATGATATTAGAGACATATCAATTGATTCAATGCACCCATCAAAAAAAAATAGACCAATAGCATCTGGAGTTATAAAAACATCAAATGCATTGATAATGGGCATATGTTTGCTTTTAATAGGACTTTTTATACTTTTTATTAATGAATTTATAGCTTTTCTGCTGGGTTTAGCATATTTAATAACTGCTCTGATTTATACATTCAAACTAAAATATATTTCCTATATAGATTCCATAACTATCAGCACTTTGTTTATTTTACGGCTTTTAATAGGTGGTTATTCTGCCAATATTTCCCCTTCTCTATTCTTAGTAATGTTTATATTTTTCTCTAGCTTTGGTCTGGCTGTATCTAAAAGAATATCAATTCTTCAGGATGACAGAATTCAAGATAATTCTGAGTATCTTCAGTTTTTAAAAAAATACTATGATTTAGATAAGCTTAAGTTAATTTTTAAGGCTGCCTTGGTCTGTACGTTTGCCACATATCTAGTGTGGTCAACAACAATTGCCGATATCAATAATTTAATTTTTGCGGATATATATTTGTTTTTCTCAATAGTAGGTTTATCAATTGTTTTTTATGAAATATATAAATTGACACTCGAAATTGGACTTGAAGATTTTGTTTTCTCAATATTACAAAATAGGAAAAGTTTGATTTGGTTAATTTTTACTTTTTGTTGTCTTGTTGTCAGATTATATTTTTAAACTTTTGTAAGTTGCATCAATTAAGTACACCATATTGATTTTAATAAAATTAAAAGGTGTAATATTCTATTTCTCAAACTTTAGGAGTTCTACTTCTACATCAGAAACAAGAACACTTTTGATGAATCCCAATTCTTCAAAAGCATCTAAATACTCTTGGTATTGATACTCTCTTATATGAATAGCAGCTAAGTAATAAATTTTAGAATTATGACTATTTAAAAAATTTTTTAAGATGTCTTTGCAATGCCCTGTAATTTTATATTTTGTACAAGGCACATACAAACTATCTTTATTAAATACAGGAATTGGATGGTTACTAACTCCACTGCCAGAAAAATTCAAACCTTTTTTTTCCATATATAATGGCTCATTGATATAACTTCCTATTGTCCAAACGCCACCATGGTATATAACAATATTTTCATTTGAAGTATTTACAAACTCAATAACTTTTTTGGCTGCATTTTGATTAAAAAATCTAGTAGTTTGGAAATAATTAATAGGAAGACTAAACGCATAAAATACAGTCACCATAATGAAAATAGTTACTACAAAATTGTTAAATTTAAGCTTTTCATAGATTAATTTAATACCCAAAACAATTAAATAAATCACGAGTATCATGTAGTAAATATTCACTCGAGAGCCCCCAAATGGAAATAGCTTTAGAGTGCTTAAAATTAAATTTATTACAAAAATTAGACTTATAAATTCCAATTTGTATCTTTTTTGTTTATTTTTTAAAACATATAAGATCCCTAAGAAAATTAAAATAGTGGAAATCAATATTGAGAAACTCGATGCACCTAAATTAAGTTTATTTGATTCTGATAAAATTCTTATAAAAGAGTAAAAAAGCCACCGAAAAAACAAAATGAACCCACCTTCAGTTGGTGCGTAATATGCCACCCAATAGCTTTCTAGTTCATTACTTCTTTTAAGAAAACCGTATGTAGATGTAAAGAAAGTAGAAAAAAAGATAAATGTTAGTCCTAATTTATTGTGTTTAATTTTAAGTAAATTTCTTTTTATTAGAACTATCAACAAAGCAAATAAAGGAATTATTGTTGTCAGACTCATAAGTACAAATAATCCAAATAAAAATAAATATTTTGACTCAAACTTATTATTTTCTATTGTTTTATTAAGAATAATTAAAAGATAGAATGCAATTATAGCTTCAAAAATGTATGGTTTTGATCTAATTGAATAATTATTCAACATGGGTGATGAGTAAAGAAGAAGCAGAAAAAGTATTTTGAATTTTGGTTCCAAATCATTATTTTCAGATAAAGATATAAACAGCATTAATCCGCAAGATATAAAAAAAACAATTAACAGATAAGTAGTCGTATTTTGTGCAATTTGAAACAAAAGTTGATGAAGCAATGAAAACCCTGGGAATGTAATAGAGCAACAAAGCAACTTTTCTATAAAATTCGAATAATTACTACCAACTACAACCCAAGAATCATCACCGTATAAGATGTTAACATTTTGAATGTTTTGAATTTTGTATACAAAAAATATAAGAAATGTGCTTAAACCTAAATACTTATAATACTTTTCAATTAAATTCTTAAACATATTTTGCTATTTTCATCTTAAACCAAAAGAAATTTGCTACAGTGATAATACAAATTTTTCATTTAATTCTAATTCCAAACCATCCTCGTTTTTGTCTCAAATGTGCGTGTAATGTGTGTGCGAACAGATTTTTTCTAACTAGATTTCTGAAAAACCCTTGTGGGCGCTACAGGATTTGAACCTGTGACTTCTTCCTTGTAAGGGAAGAACCATTAAATACTAGGTAGTACTAGAGAGTATCAATTTATAGAGTCAATAAACTTAAGCTATTTCAAAAAGATATCAGAAGTTATCAGAGAGTGACTACAGTTTTAGAAAATTTGTGCGGTTTTTGTGCGGTTAAATTAAACCTTATAAAGTACTTTCTGAAAATCTAGGAATATATTCCTTGCGACATTCAAATCACCTAAAATATGCTTAGCATTTTCTAAAGATTTGTATTTAAGCTCAAGAAGAATTGGTAGCTTTTCATCGTCAAGAACTAAAACACCTTCATTTTTATATTGATCTAATACAAAATTTATAAACTCCATTTGATCTTCATTGAATTCATTTTGTATTGTTTCTTCAGATTCTTCTATTCTTTTTACTCTAGTTAATGGTTTTTTAGCAAAAGCTACAAATTCTAGAACATCAAAGATATCAGATTTTTCAGCATCAATAATTTTTTGTATCTCAACCAAGTCATTAAATCCAAATCCAGCATTTTCTAAACTTTTAAGCAAGGCTTTTCTCGTTGTTGGTACAGACCACAATTCTCTTAATTTATCTTCAGACTCAAATATCTCTGGAAGCATACATGTGTTGTAAAGTTCTTCAATAAACTGTTGAACAGTCAAAGTTTGTCCTTCTTTTCCAAAGAAAAAAGTTCTTTGTGTGTGGGTAATCTCCCTCTCCCTACCATCGCTTAATTCAATAATAAGTTTCTCTCTAGGCCCTCTTGGTTCTTTAGGTTCCTTAGGCTCTCTAGGTTCTTTGGGTTCAGTTGGAGGATCGGGATCAATAGGTTCTCCATCCCACTCTTCGTCAAAAAACTTTAGATAGACATCTTCAAAGTCATAGATTGTAAAGTAATCTTTTTGCTCGAAGAGTCTTGTCCCTCTTCCAATAATTTGTTTAAATTCTATCATTGAACCTACTGGTCTAAACAACACAATATTTCGAACATTTCTTGCATCGACACCAGTAGAAAGTTTCTGTGAAGTGGTTAAAACAGTTGGGATAGATTTCTCATTATCTTGAAAACTTCTTAAATGTTCTTCACCTATTTCACCATCTTCAGCAGTTACTCTGTGGCAGTAATCTACATTGTCTGATTCTTTATATTTATTTATTAAATCTCTAACTAATAAGGCATGTTTTTGAGTTGCACAGAATACTAATGTTTTCTCATTCTGATCAATTTCAATAAGAAGTTTCTTTACCCTCTCTTCTTCTCTTTCTTCAATAATGATGGATCTATTAAAGTCTTTTGAGAAGTATGCTTTACCTTCCTCTATCTCGCCTTCAAGAACAATGTCTCCTGGTCTATAAATATACTCTTCATAATCTTCATCAAATAGTGTTTTGATGTTTTGTACTTTATACGGTGTTAAGAAGCCGTCTTGGATTCCTTCTTTCAGCGAGTATTGGTACACAGGTTTTCCAAAATATTTATACGTATTTGCATTATCTTTTGTTCTTGGAGTTGCAGTTAAACCAAGCTGAACTGCTGGTTCAAAGTATTCCATAATACCTCTCCAGTTTGATTCATCTTTTGCTCCACCTCTATGACACTCATCGATAATGATGAGGTCAAAAAACTCTGGTGGGTACTCTTCATATCTTTTTAATTCAAACTCTTCTACATCTTCATTCTCATCACCACTACCAGTCATAAATGTCTGGAAAATTGTAAAGAAAATAGAACCAGATGTACTGACTTTTCCTGGTCTAATTCTTACCAGTGCATCTTCAGCAAAAGCATTAAAAGAGTTGTATGCTTGATCAGCTAGTATGTTTCTATCAGCTAGAAATAATATTCGTGGTCTTTGGTTTTCTGCATTTCTATTATTCCAACGAGCATTAAAGAGTTTCCATGCGATCTGGAAAGCAATAAAGGTTTTACCTGTACCTGTTGCAAGCGTTAAAAGAAGTCTCTGGTCTCCATTTGCTATAGCTTTTAATACATTATT
>Ga0181568_10002226_pt1 | contig 17639 bp, 19 predicted proteins | sample 101ome_20_FD_133758 | JGI IMG/M metagenome (GOLD analysis project Ga0181568, IMG submission 133758) | Coastal salt marsh microbial communities from the Groves Creek Marsh, Skidaway Island, Georgia - 101404AT metaG (megahit assembly) | ecosystem: Environmental > Aquatic > Marine > Intertidal... | reverse complement strand
CTGTGATTTCAAACTTAGTACTTGGATAAATTTCACTGGTTTCACTGTTGGACTTTGTGCCAAATTTCAATAAAGAAGCACCGGTGTTGGTTGAACTTGAAACAAAACTAATTGTGCCTACTTCACTAAATGCTCCGCCTGTGCGAGCCTCTACATTAAGTGCCGCTAATTTATCACCTGTACTGATGTTTGATGGACTTGCTTCTGTGCCTCTGGCTTTGAAGAATCTAATATCTGGTGCGTCGGCAGTATCGTTGTACTGACTCATTCTCAGTTGCGATTCTTGTGCGGCATCTCCACTGATGTGAAGTTTAACTGCTGGACTTGATGTACCAATACCTAATCTATCGTTTGAATCGTCCCAATGTAAATCTGCTATACCACCAAATGATCCACCATTGTTATACTGTAGTTGACCATCACTGCCACCTGGTGTGCCACTGCTACCACTAAGTGCTGATGTTAAATCAACATTGCTGTTACTACCACTAATGGTAATAACGTTGCCTGCTAAACTAAGTGTTTGATCTGGTGTACCGTCAGCACCATCGTTACCTGCAGGTCCTGTTGGTCCTACTGGACCTCTGATATTGCCGAGGTCTGAAGTGGATGTATTACTGTATGTTACTACTAAGTTGTCGCTGACTAATTGAGTGTTTGTGATACTGATACCATCAACACCAGCATTACCTTGTATGCCCTGTGAACCGTCCGCACCTTTAACATTACCAGCATCAATTGTTGTGCTGTCATTCAATGTTATTACCAAGTTGCCTGAACCGTTTACTGTTGCACTGCTAACACCAGCATTGCCATCACCTTGTGGACCTACATTACCCTGTGGGCCTACTGGTCCTCTAACATTGCCTGCTGTTAAAACTGTTGCATTGCTCAATGTAATTTGTAAGTTATCACCTGATAGTGATGCACTGCTTACACTTACACCGTCAGCACCTGCATTACCTTGGATACCTTGGTCGCCCTGGACACCTACTACTGAACTAAGGTCAATATTAGCACCGTCTAATGTGAGGTATGTATTACCACTTAGTGCTAACGTAGGCTTGCTTGTTAAGTCTGAATATGTTCCAGTAAATGCTACTGTACTTAATTCTGTATTGCTGTTTGCTAATGCATTGGCTACTTCTGCCAAACTGTCTAAGTCTACATTAGCACCACCTATAATTCTTGTTTCTAAGGCATCAACATATGATACCATATTTGTGTTTGCAGTATCAACGTATGCCTGCATGTTAGTATTTGCAGTTGTTAGTTCACTTATTGTTACAATATTACCAGTTGATGTTGCTGGAATTGTAACATCTCCAAAACTTACTGCGTTACCCACTGCAGAAATATTTGTTGTTCCAAGTGTAATTGTATTACCACTTAGATATAAATCTCTAAATTTGTTTGTTGAACTACCTAAGTCATATGCTTCGTCACTGTCTGGAATAATGCTACCATCTAATGTTGACAAATGACTTGTAACATTTGAGTCACCATAGTTGCCTGCAACGTTTCCTAATGCTGTTGTTAAATCAACGTTGCCACCGTCTGTTAAACTAATTACGTTTCCTGATATACTTAAATCTTGTGTATCAGTATCTATAGAACCTAATGCTGTTGTTAAGTCTACATTGTTACCACCGCTAATGCTAATAACATTTCCTGCTAAACTTAATGTTTGATTTGTATCATCTAATAATGTACTAAGGTCTATAGTATTTCCACCACTTATACTTAGGTTGCTGTTAGCACTATCCCAAGTTAAACTTTGTGTGGTTGCTTGTACATTTGCAGGAGTAAATGTAAATACACCTGCGTTGTCGTATGCTAAACTGCCATTGCCACTTGGTGTTGCAGTTGTTACACTGAAATCTGTTAATTGTACGTTGCTGTTTCCACCACCACTAGCAACTACATTGCCGTATTCAAATTGGCTGTTTGCCGCATTCCAAAGTAATGCTTGTCCGTCTGCTATGCCACTAATATTGCCTATGTCGGATAGTTCTGCAATACTACTACCAGTGATGTTTGCCGCCGCTGTACCTGTTGCACTAATAGTAATCTTATCTGTTTCACTGACCACAACACTTATGCCTGTACCTGCTTCAAATGTGAATGTGTCAAAATTATTATCTGCAACTACTACATTAGATCCATCTGAAAATCTACTAAATGCTTTTGTAACCAATGCAGTTGGATCTAAACCAATTGTCATTCTTTTATTTGCAATATCAGGTGTTACTGTAATATTACCATCACCTCTAATGTCTATGTTGCCATCTTCTTGAATATAAGAAGTACCACCATTTGTGATTCTTACGTTAGATAATAAACCATCTGTATTTGCAGTATCTATATTTGCAAGTAAGGCATCGACCTGACCTGATGTATAAACAGCATTTGATAAAGCAAATTGGTCTGCCGGGATTGAACCTAAGTTCTGTGCATTAACGGCTAGGTCTGCTGTACCTCTAAAATATGTTGAATAAATTTGGCTATACTTGTTTGTGGTATTACCCAAATCATATGTATTGTTTAATGCAGGAGCATTGTCGCTTGTTGTTACCATTGCTTGGGCAACGTGAGCATTGAATGTTACACTGTCTAATTTTGTACTAATATCTACATTGTCTACAAAACTTAATGTGCCATTGCCATCTGTTTGTAGTATTTGATTTGCGTTTCCGTCTACTGTTGGGAAACTAATATTGCCGCCTGCTATTTGAAAATCTGTTGTAACAAGATTGCTAGATGTAATTACACCATCTGCTATACTTACATTGCTGTTTGCACCTACTATTGTTAGTGTTGTACCGTCAAATAATAAACTGTCTGATCCGTTTAATACATTTCCTGTACTATCAAATACACTTATTGTATTTGCATTTGCATTACCAAATTGTTTACTACCTGCACCAACTGTTGCATCAATTGTAATAACGTTGTCGTTCAAACTCAGTGTGGTATTTGCGCCTGATTGTAGTTTATAAAACTCCAAGTACTGGTTATCATTTTGTGCATATAATCCAACACCTTGACTACCGATATTTCTACCTATACCAGTTACACTTGCATTAGCACTAACGGCACTTGTTTCATTCACAAAAGCACCAGTATTGGCATCATACACCAATATCTGATTATCGCTAATATTTGCTATATTAAATTGTACACTTTCGTTTGATCCGATTGCCATATGTAAAAATCCTGCTATCTATATAGCAGTATTTATCACTTTTGGCAGATTTCTTGCTTATGCAGATAGTCGGATATAATTGATAGAGCCGTAATCAGTGAGATAAGTCGTACCATCACCTAGGTAACTACGATCCATTTTTACTCTTAGATAGGTAAAGTTGCCTTCAACAGTATATGCTTCTACACCAGTAAAGCCATCAGTGCCACTTACAGGAAACTGTTTGTAGCCTCCTTGACTAGCAGGTAAACCGCCTTGCACTTGAATATTAAAATAATCTGCATCTGTTGGCTCTAGTGCCAAAGTACCTTGAATAAATAATCTCCCTTTATATGCGTTGTAAGAGACTGCTATGGTGTGAATTCCGTCAGTGTACCCGTAATAACTATCACCTTCTACTTTATCTGTAGTAAGATTCATCGTACTACCAGTACTACTGTTCATTAAAATGCTTTTTCTATTGATGCTCATACTTGTATTTATCAAGTTTACAAGTTTTCTACAAGTCTTACCTTTGTGATTGCTTGTACAGAATCCGGTGCTTTTAATTTAAGCCACACTAATAAATCATCAATGTCTTCGCTTTTTAAATATGTATTATTATATGCAAAGGCAGTTCTATCTTCACCTAATATATCTACAACCTTTTGATGCATATCTCTGTAATGTTTATACTCATCTCTCCAACTCATACGTTGATATGTGTATGGCTGTCTATAATTTATTGCAGGTGTTTTAAATTTTATTTTAGAATCAAACTCTTTGTAGTATAATCTATTTCTAATAGCAATTTGTTCTTTGTCACTATGTTTCTGATCATCTATAACATACAATGCTTCTTTATGGTCTTCACTAATAGGACCTTCTAATTGTTGTATCTTTGATGCAAATGTATTTACAAAATCATCTAGGTGATCTTTATCTGCAAAGTAGGCATGTCTATGAAATGAATTTACAAATTTACTGTTCCATATCATCTTAATTTTTTCTTCATCATCTTTGTTTTGATGATAAGAAAAATATGCATATATAGAAGGGGTTGAAGTTTTATTATCTTCTAAATTTATATTGTTTCCTTTGATTTTTGCTTTGTAAGGATATGATCCCCAAAAGATTTTAGTTGAGCCTACAACTGGTACATCATAATCATCTCTGTTTAAGATGTCAAACTGACTCGGTATTCTCCAGTTCTTCAAAATTTAATCCTTCTTCTGTTTTTATAACATTTAAGTTTATATTCTTTAAGTCTTCAAATAAAATTTTCTTACTTAAAGGTTTTTTAAGTTCGTTTTCAAAAAGTCTTTTCAAAGGTCTAGCACCCATAGTAGGTTCATAGCCTTCTTTAACAAAGTAATCTATTACTTCGTCACTTAATGTTATCACAATGTTCTTGTCTTTTAATTGACTGTTTGCTTCGTCTGTTATACGATTTACAATTTTTCTAATAACAGTTGTATCTAATTTATTAAATTTAATTACAGCATCAATTCTATTTCTAAATTCAGGTGTAAAGAAACTATTTACTGCTTTGACATCTGTATCTTTTTTACGTTGGTCTCCGAAACCAATCTTAAGTTTTTCTGCATCAGCGGCACCCAAGTTACTTGTCATTAATAATACTACGTTAGTGAAGTCTACTACCTTACCTGTAGCACCTGTTAGTCTACCATCGTCCATTACCTGCAACAATACTTGTAATACTTCTGGTGCGGCTTTTTCTACTTCGTCTAATAGTAATACACAATTAGGATTATCTTCTACTTCTGCAAGTAATTGCCCTTGTCCTATTTTACCTTCAGCATGTCCTACATAACCTGGAGGAGCACCAATCAGTTTACTCACACTATGTCTTTCCTGATACTCTGACATATCAAATCTAACTAACTTGCTTTCTAATTGTTCTGCTAACTGTTTTGCTGATTCAGTTTTACCTGTACCTGTTGGACCTACTAATAAGAAAGATCCAATCGGTTTGTTAGGCTCTCTTAGTCCGGACTTGCTTACCAATATGGATTCTACTATTTGGTCGATGGCTTCGTCTTGTCCGTATACTTTAGTTTTAATTCTTTTATCTAAACTTTTGTATCCTTCAGTGCTGTCAATGTCTATTACATCTTTACCTATGTTACTCATTTTACTGATTACATGTAGTATGTCGTCCATTAATACTTCAGACTCACCACGTAATTTTGTTTTAGCACCAGCGGCATCTATTACATCAACCGCCTTGTCAGGAAAGAATTTATTTTTAATATATCTGTCTGCAAGGTCTACACTTTTTTCTAGCAAATCTTGTTTATATGTAACACTGTGGAATTCTGCAAAGTACGGCTCTAAACCTTTTATAATTTGTGTAGTTGTTTCTACATCTGTAGGCTCAATATCTACCCTTTGGAATCTACGCATCAATGCTTTATCTTTTTCAAAGTGAGTACTGTATTCATCGCTAGTGGTTGCACCTATAGTAAGTAATTTACCTCTACCTAGGATAGGCTTCATTAGGTTAGCGACATCAACATTACTACTACCGGCACTACCCGCACCCATTATCATATGTATCTCATCTATAAATAGGATAACATTTTTGTTTGCTTCTAAACTATCTAAAACTACTTTAATTCTTTCCTCAAAGTCTCCACGATATCTAGTACCAGCAAGTAAGGCACCAATGTCTAAACTGTAAACAATTTTTTCTTTTAATGCATTAGGCACTTGCCCTTCTACAATTTTTAATGCAAGTCCTTCAGCAATAGCAGTTTTACCTACACCAGGTTCGCCAATCAATAGTGGATTATTTTTCTTACGTCTTGCTAAAATATGCACAACATCACTAACTTCTTCGTGTCTACCTATAAGTGGATCTATATCACTGTCAATTGCTTTTTGATTCAAATTGATTAGGAACTCTTCTGCATCCTTTAAGGACATTTCGATAGTTCTATGTTGAGTAATGTACTCTATAACCTTAAGTCTTTCTATACCATTTAATTCGCATATATATTTTGCATGTGAATTATCCTCTGACAGGATACTTATAAACAAATCTAATGGAGATACTTGATCTCTAGCACTAAAAATTACTTGTGCAAATGCTCTTTGCAATGACCTTTCTATACTTACTGTTTTCTTAGGTCTACCATCCCAAGGAACATCGCCTCTTAATCCATTAAATTCAGCATCACTAAGGTAATTCAAAAGGTCATCCTTAGCAGTTATGTAGTCACAATCTATTTTGTCTAATACTTCTGATACTGCTCCCTCGTCTAACAACGAAAGCATTAAATGTTCCAGTGTTACATATTCATGTTTGTGTTCAGAAGCAAAATCTAATGCTTTTGATATAACGTTATCTATCTCTTGACTCATAATTATATTTACTATTCCTTATTTAAAAAATCGTCTAATCTTTGTAACTGTTTGTCATCCATCTCTGGAGGCACAACTTCAACAACTACTATTAAGTTTCCTCTTACATTACTTCTTCTAGGATCTGGCATACCTTTAGCACTAAGTCTCAGTGTTGCACCTGGTGGTGTCTTCTTTGGTATTTTAATATCAAACATTTTACCGTCTAAATGTGTAATCCGTATTTCATCACCAAGTAATGATTGAAAATAGTCTACTTGCACTTTAACATACAAGTCGTTATTTCTTCTATCCCATTCAGGTGAATTATAAACATGACATCTAACTATCAAATCTCCGGGTGGCAAATGTTCGTATTGTGTAGGACCTTTACCATGCATATTAAACTTTGTTCCATGATGTGTTCCTGCAGGTATTACTATTTTAAATTGACCGTATCCGGTATTAATTATTTTTTCTGTTCCGGTGTAAACTTCATGTAAGTCTAAGTGTAAATCTACTACACCGTCTGGATTACGTTGAGGTTGTCTTGCTTGTCGTTGTCCAAATATATCTCTAAATATATCTCCAAATGGATTGCCTTGTCCAAAAGGATCACCATCAAAATTAAAGCCTTCTCCAAAAGGATTCGGATTATCATATTGTTGTTTTTTGTCTGGATCACTTAGAACATCATATGCTGTCTGAATCTCTTTAAACTTGTTTTCGTCACCTCCCCTATCAGGGTGATGCTTCATTGCAAGTTTTCTAAATGCTTTTTTAATTTCTTGGGCTGTGGCATCTTTTGACACGCCAAGTATTTGATAGTGATCCATAGTGTTTATTATATACAAAACACACTATATAGTCAAGAATATTATGCGTAATCTTCTACTAATTGAATTAAATCTTTTACTGTTCTGATGCTGTCAATGTCTTCGTCAGTTAATTCGATGTCTACACGTTTTTCAATTTCTAAAACTAATTCTATTGAATCTAAACTGTCTGCACCTAAGTCATCAAAAAAGTCCATATCTTCGTTTATTTCATCTTCAGGCTTTTTGAAAAAATCTGCTACTTCTTTAATTACTAATTCTTTATTAGTCATCTTTTTTACCTCTATTGAACAGTTTGTTTAAGTTAAAACTTGGTTCTGCTTGTTGTACTTCCTGTTCTGCTTCTGTTTGTGCTTGTTTCTCTTCTACATCGTTGTCTTGTTGTTGTTTGTTCTTTTCTAACCAGCCTTCCTTGCCTTTGGGTGCTGTTGCTTCTCTATAGTAATAAATTATTTCTTTTTGTTGACCTATGTATCGTTTAATCTCTTGTAAGTTAGCCGCCATTCTTTCGTAGCCTTCTGGTGTTACAGCAAATATAACAAAGTCTCCGTCTAGCATTACTTCTATTTCTGCAATTTTTTGTTGTATATTACCACACGATTGTATTACATCGCCAGCATTATCAACAAGTGGTTCTAATTCTACTCTATTACCATCAGCATCTCTTTGGACTCTTCTACGTTCTTCGCCCTCTTCATTGATATAAGTTTCGTATGCAAAACGTTCTGTTGTATAATAAAACTTATCGTTACTGATAGTTTTCTTTCCTGTTGCAGGTTTGCAAGGTGTATTAGTAATCACCTTCCATTCTATGTCAGCAAGATTAATTTCTTTTGGTAATGGTGGTGCATAAATTTCAACCTCAACGGTTTCTGTAATAACTTTTACAGGAGGTAAAGGTTGATACTGCCCTGTGGTGCTACAACTTGCTAGAAATAATCCTAAAACTGCTATACCTAAATACTTCATTACCAATTATATCCTACATTAAATGAGAAGATATTATCGTCTACAAAATCATCTTCGGTATATAAATTACCAACACCAAAACTAATACCGTTATCAAACTTATATGATAGGTCTGTTTGGTTCCTTATGTAGTCGCCATCTTCTACTAAAAATTTATTGACAAAACTAAGTTTATCATTTAATTTAAAATTAAACCATAAACTGTTTCTCCAAATTACTTTGGAATTAAAATCTGATTCTAGTTGTGCAAAAGAAAATTCATTACTTGCTTTTATTCTTTCTGTTCTAAGCAATTTATAACCATAGCCAACACCTGTAATAATTCTTTGCTCGTCTGGTCTGAACCTATCATGGTCTATACTTGCTAATGCAAATACATATTGCTTAGGCTTAAATGTATAATTTGATTTTGCAGAAACGTAATACTTATTTGTTGTTTGGTCACCATTACTGGTTTGATAATTGAATGTGCTATCAATATCATATTGTAATGAATCATTTTCCCAATGTTGCTTGTAAGAACTGTTTACAGTAGTAGAGTTACTACTGTCGATTAGAGAGCCACCTAAAGTAAAACTACCATTTGCTTGTACTTCGGTTGCTGTTAATGATAATACTATTAAGGCTAATAGATTAATCGCTTTGGTTTTCATTTCTTTTAACATCTTCTAAGTTCTGTATGTCTCTACTATCTGCCTCTACACTGTCAAATACTTCTTTTGTGGCATTGTTGGCTCTGCTTTCTATCATATTTGGTCTGCGTCTTGATAGAATTGTTAAGTCATGGTCTCTAAATATTGCCATGGCTTCTTCAGCCTGTCTTTGCCAAATAGTGCTTTGCTCTGTGAGGTTTCCTATTTGTTCTATTTGTCTAGAAGCAGTCTCTTCTAAACTTCTTATTGTTTGTTCATTTATTTCAGCCGCACTTTGCAATGCAACATTTTGTTGATTAAGTACATCGATTTGCATCTGCTGTGCTTCAACTTGTTTTTCTAACTTACCCACTATGAATGTGTGAGCACCATAGGCAAATAATAATGTAATGCCTATAAATGGTAAACTTCTAATAAAACTTAACATGGTTTTGCTATTAACACTTGGTCAGTAGCAGGATTGTGGAATACAATATGTTTATTGATAGGTACAATAGATAAATTACCTTTCATACTGTTTAATTGTTTCATTAAACTAAAATCAAAATCTGAATCTATTGCTAGTTCAGACAAACCTGATTCTTCAAGTGTTAACTTTCCTTCTCCGTAGTTTATAAATTCTAAATTAACTGAATACTTATAGTCTTTTAATTTTAAAATATTATCTTTTAGGACAACATCTGCATTTGTGTTGTCTGTAAGAAAGTTTTGAATGCTATCTACTCTGTCTTGTTCTTCTTGTTGTTGTTTACTATCGTAATCTTCTTTAGTCATATAATCCTCTGAATTAGTTGCTACCCATGTTTCTAACATACTTGCTTCTAAGTTTATAGGATCTTCTGATAACAATGGCTTTGCTTTCCATTCTAATGTACCGCTTATATGACTTATATCATCAACAAGTTCCATTATTGTTGGGATAAGTGTTTCATTTCTGTCAAATTCCACAAACACCATGAACTCATTGTCTTCTGTTGGGTTAGGACTTACTTCTACATCTCTGTAGTCGAAAGTACTTTTATTAATAAAGTTTGCTAGATCCTCTCCAGCAGATTCTTCTGTTACATAAAAGCCTAGTACAGATATGTTTTCTTTTTCGCCTGTCTTAGGTTCGAACTCATCTATTGAAAGTTTAGGAAGTAATACTCCTGCTAAATCGTTTTCTTTAAGTGCCATTAAAAACCACCTCCTGGTGTTGCTGTAGGATCAACAACTGGTGCAGTAGGATCTATTTGCGGCATTGCATCTGGTTGACCTAATGATTGGTCTGTTGCACTTTGTACAGCCTCCATATCAACATAGGCTTCCTCAGCCGCTTCTACTTGCTCTTTGCTGAACTCGTCAACGAATCTTCTAGGCATTTTTAGTTCTACAACCCAAATATTATCATGCTTTGGTTTTGCTGTACGTCTTGGCTTATCGCCTCTTAATGTAATTTCAGTATCATCGATGCTTTCTATTTTCCTAGGTGAGATTAATTTATCCTTGTACATTTTGACATCTACATCATTTTTCCTTAATCTCAGTATAGCATCTGGATCAGGCATCTCTTTGTGTGGATACATTAGAGCAACTTCGATAAAGTATCTACCAAGTTTTGGGCCTGATATAACTTCACCTTTGTTCCAATTTTTGTATGCATACAAATCCATACCATCTAGTACACCTTCAAATTCTAAAAGCATATCCAAAAGAGTATTAGTATCTGATATTTTTTTAGTGTTATCGTTGATAATTTTTACTGTTCTCATATTATAAAGTCCTAGTTACAATGTATTTATCACATTAACAAATTAAACGACTGAATTTTTAACAACGTTGTTTTAGAAAATGCCAACTTTTACTAAATATTTTTTGAGTATGAAATACACACATTTCAATATCAGCTCTGAACTTAATCCTTATCCATTTAACCGTGGCTACGATTTCGTAGCAGGGCACTTCCATGAACAAAGGAGATCAACATGTCCAGGAAAAAACGTAAAGAACGACAATTTAAAACAAAATTTAAGGAGAATTATAATTTGCAAGTTATCAAAGGCGGTCAATTAGAGACCATTACACGACAGAAAGACGTTGTCATAGTTCCAAGAAACTTTAAACAAGACGACTTACTAGACCTTTTAAACAATCCACAGAAACATATAGTGTTTGCAACTGGCCCAGCAGGTACAGGGAAAACTATGATAAGCACATTATATGCTATCCAACAATTCATGAAAAAGAATATTGACAAAATTGTTATTACGAGACCAGCAGTATCAGTAGATGAACAGCATGGTTTCTTGCCAGGTTCTTTAACAGAAAAGATGGCTCCTTGGACTAGACCTATATTAGATGTATTCGAAGAATACTATCATCCGAAAGAAATTGAATACTTGTTGGAAAACAACAAAGTAGAAATAGCACCTTTGGCATATATGAGAGGTAGAACATTTAAAAACAGTATCATTATTGCAGATGAGATGCAAAATGCTACAAGAGAACAAATGAAAATGTTACTGACTAGAATAGGTGACGGTAGTAAATTAATTGTAAATGGAGATCTAGCACAACATGATAGAGGCTACGACTCTAATGGCTTAAAAGACTTTTTAGAAAGACTAGATAGACGAAATAGTAAAATGATGTCTAAAGTAGAATTTGATATGAGTGATGTTGAAAGGCATCCTGTGGTGTCGGATGTACTTAAGATTTATCAACCCGTTGAATAAGTTCTTTTAAGAGCTCCTCGCATAGTGGGCCGAATTGATTATCTTCTATATCATGAAGTTCTCTCATTCGGTCCACAGCACTTTGTACTGCTCTTAACGGATCAGGACTTTGATTCTCTAAGTGTTTCCAAACAAACCCACCCGGCTTAAACTCTGCCTCTGCTAATACTTCTTCTATTTTTCGCATAATGCAGATGCCATATAGTAAGAATCTTCATCTATTTGTAATAATGGATCTACTGCTACACCCAGGCTATGTATTGCACTTTCTATAGTAGGTACATTGTAATCTAAAGTAACAAGCCAACCATTCGAATTAAGCATAGCATATAAATTTTTAAATGCTATATTTAATTTTTGCTGAAATATTTCATCCTGTACATGCGGCACTGTATGTGGCAATGAACAAAAGATTAAATCAGTTTTATGTTCTGGTGCTTCAGAACTTAGTACGTTATACTCTAAAAGATTATCTTCATAATCCTTGTATTTTGTTCTGTCTGCTTGAAAAATTGTTTGAGTAAAGTCCTCAATCACAGTAACTTTTTTATCTTTTTCTAAAAAATATTTTACTAATTCTCCATTGCCTCTGCCATATTCTACTAATGTAATGTTATCAAAATTTTCAGAATATGTATTTAAGACATCTAAAACAGCATCGTCATAATTCTCTATTATCATCATTATACCTCTAGTTATGTATGTATTTAACTTAAAGTATTTGTTAATTATCGTAATAATGGTTTAAATATTATTGCGATTCATTCGCATTTAAGGGAGAATAAGTATGGATATACTAACAAAGATAGGAGGCTGGGCTAACCAGTTGACACATACAGGAATATCTATATTAGCATTAGGGGTAGTACTCGAAGTATTATTCAGTGGAGCAGGAATTCCATTTTGGCCGGACATTAGTGTGGTTGATAACATAATGGGAATCTTGAAAGGATTGTCCGCTGAAGGCTTACTAGGATTAGTAGGTGCTTTCGTGCTATATCATCTATTTAACCGTCCTGTTGGGAAGGCAAAGTAGATAAAAATCGGAGGGGTAGGAAACTACCCTTCCACTTTTGCTTTAGCCCTATCCAATGTAGTTTTAAATATCCATCTAAAATCATCAGCATCTAACTCAACAGGGTGACTGTTATAATTGGCTTGAGCAATAGCAGTTTCCATAAACACATCTTTATGTTTAGGCAAATATCTTTCATATAGGTCCCACTCTTCTATATAAAATTCAAACACGCTCAACAGTTTGTCTGTGTCTACAAATTGGTATGCATCATTTCTTTTACGGAGACTTGCTTGAATAACAGCAGGAGCAAACAATGTATTAATCTCGCCATGTTTTAATCCTGTTTGTTTACCTATACTGAAACTTATATTGTGTATGTGACCTAAAGCACAATCCATTGCCTTACTGCCTAAAAATCCTACAGTTGCAAATGCTTCTCTAAACTCTGGTGTTATTTCTTTTGTTGGTAAATGTTGTAGTGCTAAATTAATTCCATGTATTGCCGCACCCTCGGCTATCGGATGTTCTATGGTACTAGCCGCACCTTCTAAACAATGTGTTAATGCATCAATGGCTATGATAAGACTTGTGGTTGTTGGCAATGAATCTGCAAGTGTACTGTCTAATATGAGGATATCAGGTCTACAATTTTCATCATACACTGGCTTTTTATTGCCAGGGCCTTTTACTATCATTAATCCTTTTGTAATCTCTGCACCACTATATGTTGTAGGCACTGCTATAAATGTAGGTCTTGTTTCTGCTAAACTATTGTATATAACGCCTTTGCCTAAGTCAACAATACTGCCACCGCCTATTGCAAGTACACAATCACTGTCGCTGTGAGCAAACTCTTTGTATGCTTCTAGTATCTGTTCTTGTGTGGGCTCTGTTAAATCACCGTAATGCTCTCCCCACATTGTAACTTCGTACCCTGCATCTTCTAATATACCTTGTATGTTTTGTTCTCTAGCCGCCGGAGTACTTACTACAAATACACTTCCAATGTCATATTGAAATCTGATATCTTTAATATGTCGCTGTAATGCATTAGGCTCTAATATAACATCAATGTTTTGTTCATAAAATCTAGCCATCTTTTCTCACTTGAAATGCAAACATGTAAGGATCAGGTTCCTTGCTGTCTTTATTATAGTTAGTATCTAAATATGTTTCCATCTCATACTTTCTGGACTTCACGAACATGTCTACTTGCCTTCTAACACTGGGTTTGTCATAATCAGGTCCCATTATAATAGTACCATCTGATGATGCAAAAGTCCAAAGTTCTAATGTTTTAGAAATTACAGTTTCTATAGTGTTAGGTGCTTGTGGCATCTTGTAAGGTAATAGAGTATAGATTAAATCATATGGTTTGTTTTTTTCTAAGGCATCCATATCAACATCTAATGGACTTGTTCTATGATATTCTATGTTATCAAAACTGTTTAAATCTCTTTTGGTCTGTTCAAACATTTTATTTGCTAAAGGATGTTGGTCAAATAAGTCGTGTAAATGTATTGGTGCTTCTGATATTTGTCTAACTAATGATGCTGTTTTGCCTGTGGTACGCATGAACTCATTGAGTATCATGTTGTTTTTAGTTTGCTTTACATAGTTCAATAAGACACATGCTATGTCGCTATTGCTTGGACCTGGTAAGTTATTATCTATGGCTAGACTTCTGTCTAGATTAGACTCGTGTACAAGTTTCATTAGTAAATTTTTCTAAGGTAAAAATCGAACGGTTCAACTGTTTTAATTTCAAACTTTTTGCCGTCCATATCTTTTCCAATAAAATGTGTTTGTGTTTTTTTAGTTACATCTGATAAATGAAATACCTTTTTACTCTTAGGTTCATCTATACCTTTTGGAAACCAAACAGTGAGTTCGTACTCCTCAGTTGTAACTGTTTTCCACCATTCTTTTAGCCATTTCATAGTGCATTCATCTCTAATTCTACAAGTGTGGCGGCTAAGTTTATTTCTGGATCTGCTACCGCAACACCTTTTGCAATACCATTTCTTATAATTACGATTGCTTGGTCTTGCTTTTGCTCTGTGTCTCCCCAAAGTTGTAAGTTTCTGTACATGAATTTATACACTTCATCATACTCTTCGGGTCTTGCTTGACTAACAATTAAGTTACGAGCATCTTTATATTTACCTGCTTTAAACATCTCTATTGCATTCAACATCCAATCGCTTTGACTTTGGTCACCATCTTGTGGTTTTTGCAATACACCATCAACTACATTTTGTTGTGTTAAATTAATTGCTTTACGCAAGTCTGGATAAGTTGCTTGAACATAAGTGTCTAATGTTTCAATATCCATCTGTACTTCTTCCTCAATACAGATAGTTGCTATTCTGGCTGTGAATTCATTTATGTCTAGTTTCTCAATGTGGAAACCTTGACATCTACTATGCAATGCAGGAATAATACGTTGTGGGTAGTTGCATGTTAGAATGAATCTACAACTAGTGTGATATGTTTCCATAACACCACGTAAAGCCGCTTGACCGTTAGGAGTAATATAATCAGCCTCATCTAACAAGACATATTTCAAATCACCAAATGGCATTGTGCTACTAAAATTAGTAATCTTGTTTCTGATTGTGTCAACGTTGTTTTCATTCGATGCATTTATTTCTAACACATCCATGCTATCAACATCCAGTTCTGCTAACAGAACCTTAGCCAATGTAGTTTTACCAGTACCTGGTGCACCGCTAAAGAGCAAATGAGGTAATGCTCCTTCTTTAACCCAGCCAGTTACTTGCTGACGCTGGTTGTCATCTCGAAAGACATAACTGTCTATTGCACTAGGTCTGTACTTTTCTACCCACAAATCTTTCATAAAGTTTCCTATAAGTTATTAGGCAAAATACTTATTGCTGTAGTATCTGAATAGTCTCCATTACTGGAAAACTTTCGAACTATCACTGTACGTTTGACTCCGTTTTCTACATTTTCATATGAAACAAACTCTTGTTGAACTAGTCCGTCTCTTGGTTGTTCAAAAATCATGTCATTTTTGTAATCACTGATTACTCTTGCTGACTGCTTGTATTCTGCTTTTGTGTTAAATGTTGTTGTCATGTTTTAATCTCCATAATTATGTTCTAATTATACATTATTGTTTACAGTAAGTCAAGTCAAAATAAGATAAATAACATTAAATATTGTAGGAGATATCACTTGGCAAACGAATATAACTACGGACAAAAAGGCGTTTCTACCGACCTACAATTTGGTAAGAGAGGCCCAAGAGTCGTAGCAAACATTACCACAAATGCATTACAAGTAACTTCATCAGACGGTTCTTCCCTTAACAATTTAAGAATTGCAAACGGTGTGGTATCCACTGATGCTGTAACCAAAGCACAATTAGATGCTTCTGTATCCAATGTGACTAGTAATGCTTTTAATATAACACTTGGCGATCCATCAGAAGGCGATGGTAGTTTTATAAGTCCAGGTGCTGTTAGCACACTTACAGGTAATACAAGTGTTTCACAAGCAATTGACGACTTGAACGAAGCAATGCTTAACGTTCAAAATAACACTTTTGTAAAAGAAGTAGACTTCACATCAAATGTAACAGAAGGTGGTAACCCATTAAGTGTTACATTATCAACTACTGTTACAGGTAATGCTAATCAATATGATGTTGATTGGGGCGATGGCAGTTATTCAAATGCAACAACTGATAGTACTCCTAGTCATACTTACACTGACAACACTAACTCTCCATTTGATGTTGTAGTAACAGCAAGAAATACAAATGGTAGTGGTACTGGCAGTGAAGCAAGTAAAACAAGAACAAATTATATTACACTATACACTGCAACTCCGCAGGCAGACTTTGAAATTTACACATCAAGTTCAGGTGGCTCAGCATTGACTGGCAATAACAGAGAAATTGATGAAGGTGAAACAATTTATTTAGAAAACATAACCACTAACTCTAATACCGCAACATGTACATACACTATTGATTGGGGCGATGGATCAGCAAACAGTAATGTTTCAAGTGGTGCCGCTGGTGATGTAGGACAAGGCAGAATAAGTCATACATACAGTAATGATAGTGGTTCATCTACTTATACAATTACACTAACTCAGTTAACTCATAGCACAGCAACACCAAGCGATGTGCCTAACAGTGCATCTGAAATATTAAAAGTATATGATGTAAGTGTTTCTGCACCAAATGGGTTAAGCAGTAAAACAATTTCCTTTGGTGAAAGTAGCACAGGATCTAGTCCAAGAGCGGCTAGTGGATTTGTAGATAATAGTACCGAAGATACAATTAGTGCAGGTAGCAGTGTAACAAGAATTACAAACAGTAGTGCAGGTTCGAATACAGAAACAAGCACTTTATCATCGTTTGCTTATAACGGTGATGCAGGAACATTAACAGCATACATAGATGGTGTTGACTCAGGTGCAATTACTTTTGATTCATCTGATAATTCAGGAACAAGTGGTAACTTAGTAATCACACAAGAAAGCGATTATCAATTTTTAAGCAGTGCAGGTTCTAGTACATCATTCACTTCTAGCATTTATTCCCCTGGTCTTTACCAAGGCTTTAAAGCAAAAATAAGTGCAAGTACTGTGTCCTTAGGTAAAGGTAGTCACAGTATGAAATTAGGTCATAGTGTAACTGGTAACACAAACATTATCAGTTTCTTAAAAGATGACGTAACAAGTGCTCCAACAGTAACAATGTCTAATGCAACTTTAACACAAAACAGTGCAGGTACATTGAGATATGTTTCTGGTGTACCATATTATAACAGTGGCTCACCACAAGTTAAACTAGTAAGTGCCACAGTTGATAACCTAACAGGACAAGCATACTTAGATAGTAGCAGTATATTTGATATTGCT
>Ga0181568_10002225_pt1 | contig 17650 bp, 32 predicted proteins | sample 101ome_20_FD_133758 | JGI IMG/M metagenome (GOLD analysis project Ga0181568, IMG submission 133758) | Coastal salt marsh microbial communities from the Groves Creek Marsh, Skidaway Island, Georgia - 101404AT metaG (megahit assembly) | ecosystem: Environmental > Aquatic > Marine > Intertidal... | reverse complement strand
AGCCGACCAAGATACTGAATGGTTTTGAAACGAAATATGCATCTTTCGGAGTTTATATTAAGAATGTCAACGAAGATGTCTACGTTGATTACGTTGTTATGACAGCAAAACCTCCTCTTGCTTCCGAAATTGCTGATGACATCGCTCAAGTCGAAACAGGAATAACAAACGAAACAGGGTCGCTCGTTCCTGACGCAGCTTTTCCGACAATCAATCTCTGGACGACATGGCCGACAGATGCACACAATTTATCTCTGGACGCTACAGGTGGTGATGGATCCCCTGCGACACCAGATAGTGCTGCACAAATTACGATGGATTCGACTATTAGTGGCACCTATGCTGGACTCCTATCTAGTGCGATCCAAAGAGACCACGATAAATACCTCGTCGGTGCTCGTATACAATCAGATATCCCTGCAACTGTGGAGATCTGGGTGATTGAAGAAACCGATGGCCTTTTCAATGCGTTCGCATCGCAACATTATGTGGCTCCTTCAGGGACAAATGAAGTTTCAGTTACGACTGTATCGGGAACAGGTGCACTCAATGATCCTTCTGCCGGAAGTGTATCTCAGTCTATTCCTGCAGCAACTTGGACGAATATGTACGGTACGTATATTCCAACTGGCCTGGATGTATCAAGTCACGATTCGTCATCGCAACCTACGACAACTGTTGGAAGATTTTCTGTTTTGATCAATGTGAAAACCCCAGACGCAGTTGTATTGGTTGATTATGTGTGGTGTTCGAAACAGACCGCGTCCGGCGATCTCGCACAAGCACTCGCTGATTACGCATACGGCACTGCAGAAAAATTCGTGACTGACATGAATGAACAGCTTACGAAAGAATCAGGATCTTTAATCACGAATGCATCGATGGCAATGTTGAACTCTGACGGGAAGCCCGCAGGATATGCTGTGTACAACGGCACAATGACCTTAGATGAAGCCGGAGATAGAGCAATTAAAATATCGAGTGGTGCTAGGCTGTACACACCACCTTTTGCGATCGATCCAAACGAGACTGGATCCGATAAGTTTTCGATTGGTTTGAGAATGAAGAGAGCAACCGGCTCTAACACAACAGTGTATGTTGCAGTTGTATACAGCACAACGGATATACAGAACGGCCAATCAACAGTCGTTCATAGTTCGTATGTTCCTTCTTCTGGAACATACCTTTCAACAGGTACTTCCGATCAGCTTCTCATAGATCCCGATAATATCGAGCAAGGCGATGATGGAACAGAATACGATTGGCTGCTGAATTCTTCGTCATGGGAAAGTATATTAGCTACATGGACAAAGCCAGCTGGTGCAAAAGTTGCTTCCATCATGGTACATAACGAAGGTGCCGAGGCACTTTTGGACTACGTTTTAGTTAAGGAACAGACGTGCTCATTTGACCTTGCAGAATCTACAGCTGAAGCCAAAAGAGACGAGGCAATCGCACAAGCATCAGGAGCTTTAGACGGATTCACAAATTCTTTAAATCAAGAACAAGGATCACTTCTCGCTAATTCCACGTTTGCCTCGTATGTATATGATAACCCTATTCAGAAACCAAAGAACTGGGCGGTCACGAGATCTAACGGCACATTCGCAAGAGTCGTATCTACAACAGAAGCAACAAATGATTCTAACGGTGACCCAATCCCTGTTCCCGGTGAGAACGTACAAGCCTCATTAGGCCTTCTTGGTGGTGGAGCTATATTAACACACACGGGTACTTCAACCGTTGGATTATTAAGTTCATATTTCTCTCTTCCTTCTACCGTTGGTGTCGGTGATTTTGATGTGAATAGTGAAACTTATTCGCCCACAGGTCGATATATGGTAGCTATTCAATACAAGACACTAAATGCGTCTCATACGTCAGGATTACGTATATTGGCTCACGAATCCAAAACGATTCCTACGTCTCCTCACATTCTTGTGACTTCTTCTGCTGAAGATGGATTTGATTCTGGAACAGATGTTGCTTCATCGTATGCTACGGGATACACAGGAGACTCTTTAACAGAAGACGATACAGACGTACAAACCAAAAAGATCCAACTAATCACACTTTCCGATGACAACGATGAAACCGTTGGAGAAGGAGGTGACATATACATCGAACAATGGACAGATAATTCTACATTCCATTCTGTTGGTGGTACGTACACTCCATCATCTGGAATGAGATACGTGTGTTTTGAGTTTATATTCGAAACTGATTATTCAGGTCAAGAGCATGCTATCGATTATATCACGATGACACCGCAAACAGTGGATGCTGACTTTGCTGACACTTTGGCTTTGGCTCGAGCTGAAGACCTGATGGACAATTTGGAAGATGATCCCCCACAAGTTGGAAATGTCTTAGCGAATCCCTACTTCACTTCCGCGATCAAAAGAACGAGAACAAACGACAGGCCAAAGAAATGGTTTCCTTATCGATACTCCGGCGGTCAACCAACGTTCGCATCGATGGCTTTCCTTAACACGAATCTAAACCGCGGCCTGAGATTAAGTGAGTTCACTGGAACAGCCTACGTACACAAAGGTGTTTTGTCAACACCTTTTCGAACCCAGAATCCAGATTATGAAATTTTAATTAGAGCAAAGATAAGCCAAGCTGATGCGGATGCCACCTTATCTGTACAGGCTTACGAATCTGATTCTGACATCGATGAAGATTGGACACAGTGCATATCAGATTCTGCGAGTAAAGTACCTACCGACGTGAATATAACTTTGTATGACGGCGGATCCACCGCGTACACAAGGACCAACTCATCGGGAATAACATTCGAAGGATCCAATGTATTAACGACAAGTTGGCAAGTATTCAAAATAGAGTATAAACCAACGACAGCTGCGGACCAGAGTATCCAATCTAGATACGCTTCATTAAGAATCAGAGGGGCAAATCTGGATTCTGGGACTGAACTTCACATCGGATATGCGAAATGTCAAGTCGATTCACCATACAAAATCATGGATAGACATCTATCTACGTTATTTGGTGAGGGAAATAATCTTGCAACATTGTTGTCGACTCCTTCACTAGCATTGACAGGCCCGTTAGGAATTGATAATTTTGATGTAATCAAAAACTCGAATATCACACTGACCAAATCTAATGGTACTTGGACGTTTAACAATGGAACATCTACGACCTTCACCAAATCAGACCTGAATCTTGGCAACGTTGAAAACTATTCTAGAGCACAATTAGTAACAGATTCTAATTTTACAGACGCATTTGGATCGAAATCAGATGTAGATGCAAACAATCTAAAAGTGGGATTTACAGATGCCTTAGCTAGAAGTGCGGCCCAATCGATGCAATTGTCCGATTTCTCCAATTTTGGATCCAATGTACAAGATGGTGTAGACAGGGCATCTGATTATGTATCTAGATTTCAGTCTCCCACGAAAGTTGAAATCTATGGAAAAAATGAGCTTACGAATGGAGAATTTACACAAATCGATGCATCGAATGGCACACAATACGGTAGACCGGCACACTTTGCAATCACAACGGGGACTGGACTTCTTGGACCTCAAGATGGACAAGTAGGTTCTCCTGCAACAAACGATTTTACCGAAGCATTAGACATGTCGTCTTACACGACAACTGTGATGGATTTTTCTGGAGATCACCAGATTGGCTATACCGATGAAAATTGCCAAGAAATACATATCAAATCGGCTGCAGCCTTGATTTCGAAAGGAATCCCGCTGGAAGGAGGAAAAAAATATCGTGTTTCTTTGGAAGCTAAATGTATCAACGCTAGCTCTTCGGATATAATGTTTTTCACGATGACAGCTGGACCGGCCTACAACAAAGGGAGTGTGACTAGGTTCTACAACTACGTGAGGGAAACATCAGATGGAGCAAATGGATCTACTACTTTACAAGGAGAAACAGCTGGAATCAATATCACTCCGAGAACCTCGTCCGTACATCATCACAGGTACATTCTTATAGGATTGTATTATAAGACTTCTGATCCTGCAAATCAAGACTGGCAATACGTGGCAACTATGGCCAATACGCAATCAGATGTAGGAACATACGTCAGTGCAGATGGAGAAGATTCAGAATATATTAATATCACCAGTGACACGTATAACACTTACACTACGGTTCTTACGCTTCCTGATGATGCAGTCTTTGGATCTTTCTTTATTCGAAGGGCGATTCGTGCAAAAGGATACTTGGGAGCTTCTTCTGGTTCTGGAAGTTATGTTGTCACCGGAGGCTGGTCTAATTCGAAGTATCCCGTGATTAAAAATGTATCTTTGCAAAAATCCACTGGTCTTTCTGTGTCTACGTTTCAGTCTATGTTCAGTGGCGTGGTTTCAGCTACAACGATTGCCAACAACTGGAATCTCTCCGATCAATATTTAAAAGAAAATATACAAGACCTTCAAGGAGGTTTAGAAATAATTAAACAGCTTTCTCCAAAAGTATTTAACTGGAAAGATTTTACAGGAAGATCTGAGCAAAGAGAAATCGAATTCACCGATGAAGGCGAGGAAATTCTAGGAAGTAAAATACCAAATTATGGTCTTATAGCTCAAGACGCGGCATTGGTCGTACCGGAATTAGTTGTATCCAATGCGTACAATGCAACAGAAAGATTTGAAGATGTTGAGTCAGGAGAAATTACGTCAGAAATCGTCTCATACATGGGCCTAGATTACACTCAGATGATTCCTATCGCAATCAAAGCTATCCAAGAACAGCAGCAAATTATAGAATCCCAACAGAACGAAATTAACGAACTTAAAACCTTGGTTCAACGATTATTAGATGCAAACGAACCAACAGATGAAACACCATAGGAGATAACGATGGCAAGAACTAAACTAAATGCGAACCAAGTTGTAGAAGACACATTAGAAGACAAGGATGGTGATACCAAAATAGAAGTAGAGGAACAAGCCGATGGTGACGAAATTGTTTTCACCACTGCCGGTCAACCCAGAATGCTAATCGCAAATAACGGACAAGTAGGCATAGGTGTTGAGACACCTTCTGCAGCACTCGATGTGGGTGGCAATGTGCAAATCACGAATGGTGTTTTATTCCACGAAGATTATCTGATGGCCGAGCTTAGTATCCCAGGATTGGACATTCAAGCTGACACGAATGCGTGGACATTTAACTGTCCATACAACATGACATTCGAAGAGATGGACGCATACCTCGACACAGTGAGTGGTGACCTAGATATTACTGTGACCAACCTAGATGATGCCAACAACACTATCTTCTCCATCGAGAATATGACTACATCTCCTACGTCTGATACAACGGCTACGAATGCCAACGTGGATACAGGTGACAGAATCCGTTTTGCTATTTCGAATGTGACAGGTTCACCACAGGGTCTCCGAGTGAACGTAAGATTTCGTAGGAGAGCGTAATGCCAATTGTACAGAGAAAACAACTAGCGTCCGGACTATGGATACGTAAGTTTGACAGATATATCAATGCAGACACTAGTGGTTCACATTCCGGTACTAACGACGATCCAGGAAGAATAGAAGGATACCTCGACACCAGTTGGTCTGGTGAGGGTGCTCTTACAACAGTGAACAGAGGCACTGGAAATATCGCAGACCTCGATACACAAGTTGTGTGCGGAGTTATCCGACCAGATGTGTCAGGAACGTGGCAATTTAGAATCCGTTGTGATGATGCAGGCTATTTGTGGGTCGGCTCAAACGCAGAACCCTTAGAATGGGATTTAAATAAAGCTAACGCAGTGGGCGATGCTGGTGGTGCTCATGGTGAAGTAAACGGAGATGGATCTGTCACTCTGACTGCTGGCGTTTACTACGCTATCAAGGCGATGGTTGGTGACCGCGGTGGTGGGGATGCTTTTCGAATAGATTTCTCAGGCCCTACAGGTTCCCAATGGAGCGCAGCTCTTTCGAATACAGGTCGAGATGGCACAGGGTTCTATTTTCACAATCCCTACGCACCAAACGGCTATAACATGAACAGTTAGTCCATATATTCTGTCCACTTCTCAGTGATCACCCAAAACGCAGCTATCGCCACCCATGCGAAGAACCAACCATAAGCTAGGGTACCCAAAACTTCTCTCCCATCATCCCGTATATAGGATGCATTATATGCCCTTTTTCTTCGACATGAGCGAAGCCCAATGCATGCCCAAGTTCATGTTCATTCAGAAGGGCTAGGTTCTGAGCTCCCGGTCTATACGTGATAATAGCACTTACCAATCTGAAACCTGACGTCATTCTCTTTGTGTTCGCTAAAGTCGGCCCATCAAGTTGCCACCACTTTGCTTTCTTGAGAACGATAAACCCGTGTACCATATCGTCGGATTCACAGATAGACTGTGGAGGATTATGTTCGTAAAATCCGATCTCTTGGCCTCGAATAGTCCAATAAGAAATAGCTCGCACCATCTGAGCTTCGCTAAAATCGTCACCATAACAGTTCACTATAATCGGAGGGTTCTTCCATTCGTATGGCCTGAATGTTGAAGATTCATAAACTGTTTTAATTCCGAGACCTAATGCGAATCCAGCGACTAAACATCCAAGAAGGATTGTTCCTATTCGCCAGTTCATTCACCGCACCCCCAAGTTGCGTAGTCTATCGTGATTGTCTGACCTTCTTCGGGCACATGGCCTTCATTAAAACTTACCCAATTATCATTCGAGTCATACGTCCAATCATTGGAAACTTGTCCATTCACGTAAACAGTTATGGTTTCTTCGATTGGATCGGGTTCAGATAGTACAAATGTTCTCCGGTTGGTAACTTCGCCAGCAAGATCCTGCAGTTGCACACCCCAGTCCTGTGCACAGATCGAATACCAGTTGCCTCCGTAATAGTCGATTAAATCCCAATAGCCGTAGCCAGCTTGTGCCGTTCGTTGGCCATACGCTGTGGTATATGTGCAGCCTGCTGGAGTGTCGCCAATAACGCCGTAAGGAACGAAACCACCTTGTGGCTTGAGTGTGTCGAAGAAAGAAATATAAGATTGCCAATTAGGATTAGAGTGGTCTGGTTCGTCAGAAACGTAGATAACCACGAGAATAGCATTCTCTCTGAAGAAAGATCCACCTAGACCCGCATAGGCCGGGTTTGACAGGCTTTCCACAGACATTTGGATACCTCTTTCATGACCACTTCCCATTGTTCCAGTCACAACGAGGTTTCCTAGAACTGCACTCACATTTGGTGTACTAGGCGTAAGCACCTGCGAAAAATAATCTCTGTCTGTTGTGATCACAGCCATGTGATAATCTGCGCCCGACTGCGTAAAAACGTTCATGAACGACGAAATATTCGTACTCAGATGCTGTTGAAACGGATTCATCGATCCTGAGTTATCTATAACCCACAATACGTCGAGGACAGGAATCTCTTCTTGTTCGAAGATTTCTTGATACCATTGTTCCACGTCACCATCACCGAATTGTTCTGTCACGACCAAAGGTGTCACAGGATCATTCGATGCAATTTCGATGTCAGACGCGTCTGTGCCGATGTCTGAGGGGATATATGAGACTAAGAAATCAAGCTCTTGTCCCGGAGGTATCGTCCACGGTGGTTCTGGCAAAGATCCCATCTCCATCAATATATCGACTGGTTGCGTCACCATCTGTGTCACGGAGTCTACGACCAGATCTTGGTTGCCTTCGTTGCGAATTGTGATCCTTTCTTCGTTGTCACACCCGATACTGATGTCCCCATAGTCAAATTCCGTCGGTGAAACATCTATGACGGGTGCATCGCCACCGCCGGTTAATAGAACCTGTACCATTGGATTAGATTCATCATTTCCTTCGACAGAAACATACGCTCCATTCGTTTCAAAAGTTTCGGGAGTATAGTATACGTTTACTTCTAAGAACCCTCCTCCTGCGATTGTGATCGTTTCTTCATCATAATTGTCTATTTCAAACCTGACATTGCCAGATACTAAGTCAGGGGCGAAGATCTTAAGATCCTCATCCCCTGTATTGACAATCATGAATGTTTCGTGGCCTGATTCGGTTCCGGCATCGAGTCTACCGAAGTCTATTTCTTGCGGGTGTACCAGCATTTGTGGCTGTCTTTTTTCGACACCAGCGACGGTGTAATCATTACAGCCTATAAGGAACGCTAGTAACGAAGTTGCTAATAAACGCACATCGTTTCTCCAAATTAACTTTGCTTTCTAGACAGAACCTAACAAAATTAACTATGGAGAAAAAGTTCGACTACCACGTCTTCCGTAAGAAATTTTTAACTGTATTTCGAAAATCCCATTCTGTGAGCAAATCTTCTCGTCTCCATCGGGCTTCTTTTTGCACCATTGTCTGATCTGGGAGAATACACATTGCCGAGTATTGTACTGACGTTCCATTCGCTTGATTGAACTGATCGACCGTATCTTTAAGAGAACGAATATTTTTCTCACAATCTTCAAAAACAACGACTCTTTCGTAATCACCCGTAGATAATCGATTTTCTAACCAAGGAACTTTGCCGGCAGAACCTGCAGTGGCTGCGACAGGCGGTGCACTCCCGAGTTGGTCTTCTAAGAATTTGGTGACCGGTTCAGCTATAGCTCTTGCTGTAACGATGTGAACGTCTGCACCGTCCATTATTGCCTGTTCCATGATTTCTACAGTGTCTTTAATCAGCGTACCACTCGCTCTCATAAAGTCACCGAAATCAATTTCGTCAGAACTGGTCACGGGAAAATGTGCAAATTCTCTGGATGTCATCCAAATGTCTTGGCCGTCTCGAACGACTCGAACTCTTGAATCAGTAATCGCAAGAGTATCGTCAAAATCGAATATAAATAAATCCATATCTGTCTCCTTTTGGATTTAATTATGAGTCTAACGGTACTACATACGATAATTGTGCATTGTCTCGATTGAACACGTATGGATGTTTAGCATCAATATCATTAGCTTTGACGAAATAGAGATTTCCCATTTCGTCAACCTTCGTCAACATGAGAATGTCTCCTTTTCTTAGCCCCTGAGTTCGATGTCTGTCAAACATCCAAGCACTGCCGATACCGTCGCCTAGTTTAGGGCCTAGTTTCACAGACCACCTTGCGATGTTTTTGTCAACTCGATACAGAACGTCTAGCTTAAAAGATTCACTGTGTCGTTTTCTCCAGAGCTTTCGTAGGTAGTTATTCTGCGTTGATTCATTGATCATCGCTTCTCTACGATCCCACCAATGTCTCTCGAAATCTCTTTTTTCTACTTCTATGTGTTTATAATTTGCAATGTATGTTTCTAATTCATTTTTTGTTGCGTATTCAACGACATTCCATCGTTCTCTGAAATTAATACCCACAAGATTCGTTTTGTATCTTGGGTGCGTCTTTGGCTTTCTAATCATTGTGCCTCCAGTTCATCATGCCATAGCCATCCTTCGTCATCTAAGTCCACAGAGAAGTCTTCCAAAGGACCTTCGTCTGTGACGTATTCTACCCATCTGTCTTCATCAACGGTGTAGCCATTTTCTAAAGAGTTATCGTCTTGTTCGACTACAAAGACTTCCATGACTAATGCTGTTTGCTTCGTATTGGGATTGTAGATCATTGTTTTCTTATTTGTGACGTTTAGTATTTCATCTGGATCTCGTAATCTTTCTGAGATCGGTTCATGTCGATTGTTCCATTGGTAATTCATTGATTCGCTCCAGTGCCTTCGCACCAATTTGTTGTATTTGGTTGATAGATACGAACCATACGTCATGGACATATTGTCTATCGGTTTTCTTATATAGAGGAGTCATGACAAAGCCAATGCCTTTCCATGCTTTCTTTACATCCCAAAAACCTCGTTTACCTGTATGTGTGACGATGTCACCGACTTTAAGTTCGCTTTGTGTGTTCACTGCCATGTTTATACTCCTTCAGGCTTATCGTGATATAGTATTATACTCTTTGCCCATAACATTTACAGGCCTAATTTCATAATCCCAAACTTCCACGACTTTGCCATCAGGAATCGCCACACGGTACATCCATTCGTGACCATCATCTCCTTCAAATGCTGAATTACCATCGTCCATCTCTACAAGCTCTGCTTCTAACACTAGTCCTACGACCTGTGCGTTATTAAAGAATCCTTCTTTATCACAGCCCTGCCATATAGTGACCTCGACACAATCGCCGGTATCGTACAATTTTATTTTCGTTGACATAGCTTACACCAGTTAGCCGGGATCTGTTCGATCTTGTCGTCATCTCTTTTGATTGTGAGAAGGGGGTTATCTAGACCAGACCATTGATAGTTTGCTCCTAACACGATAGCAACGTCACCTGGGACAGTGTTCATTTCCTCAACTTCTATCGTAACTTCTATGGTGACGCAGTCACCGATCTCTACTAAGTTTCCACATCTGTACATAATTTCTCCTCGTTCATAACGTAAAATGATTGGTGTAAAAATGACCCGTAAGTCACGCGACGAGTTTCGCCGGTGATAGTAGACACGAGTTTAACGTAATCTTTGTCTGGAGTATTCTGGTTAGGAGAACCAAACCAAATAGGACCCCAGCCTTCTTCGATCACAAAGGGGCCCTCCACTTCTACGTCATAATAAGCATTTCTAAATCTTTCGATCCAGACCAGATTTCCTTCCTCGACAAATTCGTTAGGACTTATAGTTCTAAAATCATCGTTGAATCTTAATTCTTCCATTCTTCCTCCATCGGCACTTTGAGCCATTTTCTTTCAGAGTAATGATATGCGTTGGCTTCGATATCATGAAGGACATAGAGTTTTCGTTTGTTCGAACCATATCCTGAATCTTTTATATCAACGATATGATGAGGACCCAGAAGTGTTGCACCATCAACGTGCCACACGAGGTCTCCAACATGAGGATCTGTGGGTGTTACAAATCTATTCATTGAACCCTCGAGGTGTCTCGACTTTGTCGATGATTGGAACCCAAGTATCACCCCATCTAGCATTGCGCTCAATGCCTAAATGTGTCGAAAAAACACGTAAATATTCGCTCATTCTGCCCTCATGTATCTTGTCTACCACGAAATAAGGGCCTTCCAGCCAGCTTCTACCCGCGTTTGGATCGTAGGTGTGTACCCAAACACATGAACCCACGTGCACTTCATCATATTCTGCACGTTGGAATGTTTGGCCATTCTGCTCACGAGTAGGCCCATTCTTTGGTGTTGGTCCTCTTTTAATCATTTCTCCTCCTTTGGCACTAGTAACCACGAACACATGAAGCTTCTTCGTTGACCTGAATCAGGATCGAGAATGTCCACTCGAGGTTCTGGTTGCGTTTTGAAAAGGATCCTTTCGACTAAGAAAGGTCCAGCGACTTGTCCGACAGGATTATCGTACATCGATAGGTTCGTATTATCGAATCCTTTGCCTTCGAGCCAAACGGCCATGCCTTCAGTCAGCTCGTTTTTCTCGGGTGTTCTAAAATCTTGTTTAATCATGCTATTTCTCTTACGAATGCTTGGTGTGAAATGTGGATGAGTTGGCCGTCGGTCCTAGTTGCATGTCCAATAGGCATAACCCAAAGACCGTATAATTCTGTACGTTCTACAACGATACCTTGCATGATGGGTTGCCACCCGTGCTTCTTATTGTTTGGTGAGTTCCATTGCCATTCGACAATTGTGCCTTCCTTGAAAGGTCGCACCATAGGTCGATGCCAGACTTTGTCTTCTCCTCGCCAAGTGAGTTGGTACGAACTTTTTCGAGTGCTGTTACGTACACCTTGATATCCAAATCGATTGTATGATGGTGTTGTGCCTTTGTCCAGCGTGTTATACCAAAGTCGGTCCAGATATACATTGTCGGCGGACCCGTATCTTTGGAAGTATTGGTTTTTGCACTGAAGATGCGCTTGATGGTCTGTGTGTTCGCCTGTCGCGGCTTTATGAAGCATGCGCTTGAGGTCTACACGACGACACCCGGGATTGTTGTGAATGTATGTTGCGATTAGATTTACGTTTGTTGGTCCTTGTGCCATGTTATTCTCCTTCGTGTTTGTCGATAAATTGTTGCCATGTCATATTGTTCTCGCTGTTGTGCGATCGGAAGCTGTAGCCAGTTGCCTCCTCCTCGGTGGCGTATGCGAACTTGACTCTGTCCATCGGGATGAAGTGTATCGATCCAAGCTCGTATGATGCGCCACTGCAAGAAAGGTTATTCTTGACACGAGTGATGCGAACTTTGATACCAGCTTGCCAAGCATCGATGACCTCGCCCCATTTCTGATGTGTGTCTCCAGGGAAGAGTTTGATAAACCTCGATATGTCCGTGAACTGGAGGTAGTAAGATGTGTTCATATATTCACGTTGGCCGTGAGGTGGGATTTGGATAAATGTTGTCATGTGTGACTCCTATTGTGTGTCCGCGCACCGCGCGGGTGATAGTATAAATGCGAATGTTGCGTGGTTATCGAAGCATCCAACAAGATTTGCCTTTCTTCTTGAGATAATCGAGGTTCCATTGTGGCATACGAACTTCTTGAAGGTCATGTGCGAGTTCTTGCTTGAATGCGAAGTCGAAGCACCAGTCCATATAGTCAGGAATATAGTCAGCCAATCGGTCGGCATCCACGATACATTCGATCAGAGCAGCTTCGGGTTCTTCTGGATACCAGCCAGATTCCTCCCAGCCATATTCGATTTCGGCTGCCATCTGATAGTATGCGGATTGATACGCATCAGCGAAGGCTTGGATTTGTTCGGGGGATAGGCCGTAGTTGGCGGTGAGGAATGTCATTTTTTCAGGTGATATACTCATGTTTTCTCCTTGAGTGTGTGATTATAGTAGTAATGTAATATAACATGTGTGATATTTGTACAAATGTGCAGATATTTATTGAGCTTCTTCATAGTCCGGGTGGAACTCGAGTTTGGATGGGATAAACGTTCGATATGTTTCACCTCGACGTGCACTACGGTCATCATCCCAGTCGTACCACCAACCTTCGTCACCGTGGTAGCATGATAATTTGAAATGCCACGTGAGTCGACCGTTTGGATGAGTTACGTATCTTGGCGTGTCACCCGTAGCTAATATACTTTTGACATCTTCGAACCAAGACAGGTCCTTGAGGCTAGGCCAACACATGTGCATTTTTCGGCCTGATGCATCTTGTGCCATAGACGATGGATTTTTCCAAAGACATCCACGAGGGATGCGAACTGTTTGTGATTTATTTTTCATATTGACTCCTATCGTAGTGCTACGATGATGTTAGGGATTGCGATCATGAGAAAGAGGAATGGACCAAAGAGGAATAACCATCCGAGCAGTGCGTAGCCATATATGGCCAAAGCTCGTTTCCAGATGGACGCTGAGTATAACCACGATTGGGCCTCTAGTTCTTGTTTAAGTTGTCTTGTCTGTCTTTCGTCCAGATCGAGTTGTTTTGCGATTGGTTTATACATTTTATGCTCCTTTGACTTGTGGTTGTGTGAAAGGGATGTTGAATACGGCATGGTCGATGAGTCTATCGATCTCCTCGGGTGTCTGCTTGACATTACGACTGCATCCGCTGCCACCGGCAACGAGGATGTATGTGTACGTTTCTGCTACCTGTTGGCCGTATTGTAGCTTGAATGATCTACGATCGTAAGCTACGATATGATTGACATTGATTCGAACCGGATGACCATCGGTTGTGATGAGTGTGATAAATGGATTCATGTGATCTCCTATTTGAGTTGTCTGAGTGCGATTTTTGATTGACGACGTGCTGCGCGGTGATAGCGGTTTACGGTGATCTTGTGATACTTGCTGTGGTTTACGAGCAGTTTGCGTTCAAGACGCGCATACTTAACTTCAGATTTAATTTTAGCGAGTGATTTCATTGTGTCTCCTTATCGACGTTGTGCGTTGTTGATGGTACCGGTCACGAAGGATGCGGCACATGATCGAGGGTTGGCTACTTCCATGATTTCGTATGCTCGTTCGGCAAGATCGATCAAGAAGCGTTTCATCTCGGGTGAGATTTTGCCTCGCTCGTCGTTGATGTGGCGTTTGATGGAGGCGAGGGTTGCGCGGCCGTTATCGGCGGTGAGTTTCACTGACATAAAGTCTCCTGTGTGAGTGTTTGTTATAGTAGTAATTTAACAGGTCGAAGGAGGCTTTTGTACAAACATGCACAAAAATATCAAAAAATTATTTTGGCATGTGTAATCGATTGTACCGTACCCATCTTCCTTTGCCAGTTTCAGTATTCAGGATCTCGTACTCGGGACCTCCAAGAGGATGCTGTTGCCGGTCCACCACGGTGTACATCTGCCACCGTTCAGCGAAGGCAAACCACATCCACACGAGGTCTCCCTTCTTCGGCCAAGGTCCATCGTTTACATTGCATCGCACGAGAGAGTCGAACAGAGAGGTTGGTTGGTCTTCGGGCGACCCACCTGCTTTTGCACGAGACGCACTATCAGCGGGTAAACCCGGCTGGTGCGTCATTATCGGGGGCTCCTTCTTACAAGTCATAGTCACCCTTTGGTTTGTCCATCTTGTCCAGTTCCTCTTTCAGTTCGTCAGACATCGGGCCCAGTAGGCCAATGGCATCTTCGATCCTTTTGCGATTCGTATGATTCGTGAGATTGTTGTATCGTAGGAATCGTAATTCTCGTAGGATCTTTTGCAAGCGCAAGAAGTCCTTTTGTAATTCTTCTTTCATATTCATCAGCAACCTCCAATCCAAAAGAGAAGTGATAGGACCGATCCCCACATGAGTATCGTGGACCCTAACAGCATAAGTGGAGACTCGGTGTAGTACCACGCGATGTAGGATGCCAACCAAAGCGTGTAGATGTTAATAGGAACTCCGGTAGCTTCGAAGATCATCGTAAGGACAACCACAATTATCAGTGCTAGAAAAATCATGCGCTCACTCCGTGGATCTCCTCGAGCTCGGTCGCTAAGGCAATGATCGCCTCATCCGCCAATCGTTCGAGAGTGGGCAACATGGAGGGATCCGCATCCTTCGCTTTCTCTAGGCCTTCGATCAAGAGTTGCGTCTCCACCATGATTTGCATCACGTGTGCATTCCTTGCATGTGCGACTTTTACGCGCTCAAAGGGCGTTAATTTACGTAAATTTACGTGTTTTTCGGGTAATTTTGGCATATTTGCCTCCTTTTTGTGTTAATTTGATAAGAATGTGTAGTTGTCAGCGTGACATATACGAGAACCACCTTGCATGGGATCTATCGGTATAAGCGTGTACACACGATGCATCTTCTTGCCCCATCCCCATTGCAAGGGCGTGCGTATCGCTATCTTATAATCGACTGCCCACCAGAGTGTGCCGTTAGATTTTTGTTGAACGAGTATCGGTTTCATGTACGCCTCCTTAGAAAGGGATGTCAGGGTTGTAATATTCTTCGTGTTGGAACGTGCCGGAATGGTAGTGGCCCATGCGGATGCCAGAGTCGAGGATGACGTCAAGATAATAAGCATCGAGAGAGGACGGTCCCTTCTTTACAGCGATGACGGTACCACCGTCGCCCTCTTGCACATCGTCTCTTTGGGCGATCCATACGACCACGCGGTCGCCAGGTTTGAACTTGCAAGAACTCATACTGCTACCGCCCAGATTTCGTAGGTAACGTCTCCTTGTTGAGAATCTTCAGCAACCCACAGAGCGGTCGCACCATACGGCACTCGATAAGTTTTGGAGAGGTCGCGGGACTCGAGCTCTGGTGGAACTCGCAAGTGATTAATTTCTTGTACGTGAGAAAGGGCAGCGCCCAGAGAATCGAATACGCCGAGGAGTGAACCTCCTTCGTAAGCGACTTGTTCCATTAAAATAAACATGTGTAACTCCTTAGTCTAGGTATTTAGTGTGTCGTTCGTATACGTGATAACGGTTGCAGAACTCTTCGTAAGAGACTGATGTGATAGGATGTCGATACCAGCGTTTGCCAAAGCGGACGTTGCACACACGGCTCATCCAAGCAGCATGCTGTTCTCGAGTGACCTCGACGCGCTTGCAGTGGCCCTGCATGGTGCACTTAAATTCGGCCGGTTCGGTACCCTTGAGGTGTGCGTTGAGTTCGGTGGTACCACGATAGCGAACCTGCGAATGCGCCAACGAGATTGTCGGGTACTCCGAGAACTTGCACCATTTGGGTGTCATCGGGTTTAAGATACCTCCGGGCATCCGGTCTTGGAGGTCACGAATGCGTCGCGCCTCTCGGGCTTTTGCTTCCCGCTCTCTCTTGCGCTTCAAGCGCGCGAGCGATTGCGCGGTGGTCTCTTTTCGAGTGGATCGTCTTTTATAATATCCCATGTGTGTCTCCTTAGTCCCAGCGGGTCTTGCGTTCTAGTTTGGTTGTGTGAAGTTCGACCTCGAATCCATCGGAATCTTTCCAGAGTTCGGTCAATCGTGCGAATCGTGCTTCGCTCTTTTTCTTGTTAGAGTGTGTTTCGATATGTGCGACATACCCGTGGTTCTTGTTGACGACGGTGATCGTATAGATGTTTTTGCGTTTGTCTTTCCATTCAGACATGAGAACTCCTGTTTGTGTGTTATTCATAGTAGTAATGTAATACAACGAGCCACACATTTGTCCCAACGTGCTCAAAATAGCTAAAAATAACTCAAAATAGCGTCAAAAACACGTAAATTACGCGTAATTTCGCGCTAATTTCGTCTAATTTAACCAATTTACGCCGTACCACCCGTATCTTCTCTTACCGTTCTGGACGTCATCTGGAAAGGCCCACCAGCCCTGCGGGGCTCCATCGGGATGGTACCAGTGGACTGAAAGATTGATTTCGTGGGTCTGATCTCCTACGAGGACGTCGATCACGTAGCTTCCTTTACACAATCTTTCGGGTTGCACCCAACCGTCGTCGAGTTTGGGTTCACGGGATGCACGAATCTCTAGGATCACTCCTATCCCAAGATCCACAAACTCCAATAACATGCCCTTCTTTACGTGATCACCCATGCTCATTATTATACCACGAACCTTTCGGTTTACAACGAAAAAATTTGGCCCGCAAAATTTTCGACTCTGGCGGTCTTTGTCACAAAAAACGCGTTTGAGTTTTTACTCTTCTTCCCGAAGGAACCATCGGTGACTGAATCCACCCAAGTGAGCGCGTTTCTTCTCGGCGGCCTCGTGTAGCTCTTCAATCGTCCAACCGGAGTGGATGCATATACTCCGAATCACTTCGTACACATCGGCGAGTTCCACCAACAGGTCATCGCCCTTGGCGGCCACGACCTCTGCGGTCTCTTCTTCGAGCTTGTCTTTTAGTACGATCACCAACGAAGCGTCGTTCATGCGTTCGAGTTGGAAGACTCTGTCTTTGTCTTCGATCAACTCGTGGATCTTGTCTCTTATCAGTTTCATGTGCTCTCTCCTATCCTCACTATTATCTTATCGCACACTTCGGCGGTTTACAAGTCTTCCGGACATTTTTTGGTACATAATTTTAAGACCTATTGCGTATAGTCACGTATCATGCGTAAATAAAAGTAAACGAAAAAATTAGTTGAGGAAAAAATTTAGGAGCTTAGCGCGGTCGGGCCCACAAACACGTGAGTGAGTATGCTATTAGGGGCCCTAAAAGGGGGCCCTTTTTCGTAATTTCGAGGGCCCTTTTCGGGGGCCCTAAACCACGTGGT
>Ga0181568_10002221_pt1 | contig 17661 bp, 19 predicted proteins | sample 101ome_20_FD_133758 | JGI IMG/M metagenome (GOLD analysis project Ga0181568, IMG submission 133758) | Coastal salt marsh microbial communities from the Groves Creek Marsh, Skidaway Island, Georgia - 101404AT metaG (megahit assembly) | ecosystem: Environmental > Aquatic > Marine > Intertidal... | reverse complement strand
TAATGTTGAATGTAGGGATGTTTCATGTATCTGTCTAAAAAAATAAGACCATGAAAACATTAATAGTTATTGATTCATATATTAGTGATTTAAATCGGCAAAACATTTGTTTTAATTTAATTCAAAAAATAAGAAAAGTTTTTCCCAATTATGAGATATTACTAATAAATAAATATGGTTATGACTATGACTTACAAAATGAAGTTGATTATTATTTTAACTTTAATAAAGGATTTAAAGTAGGTGTTCCACCTAATGAATTTATCGATAATAAAGATTATGAGTTACCATATGTGTATGTTAATTTTCAATTAGGTACTTTAGAAAATTGGATGCCACTTACAGGTGTGACAGACCATGTTGCTGGAATATATAATAGTTTTATTATATCTACTCAAATAGCTAAATTATTAGGGTATAAAAAAATTTTTAAATTTGAATATGATATTGATTTCAATATTGATGAGTTAAAGACCATAAAAAGTGAAATTGAACATATGAAAGACTATATTATATATGGGAAACGAAAAGAAGGTAAATGGGCTAAGGAGCACCAATATTTAATTGATGTACAAATAATTGGATATGATATAAAAGTTTTTAATAATTTTAATATTGTAAAGAATGATGATGAATATTGGTCTCTGTGTAAAAAAATAAATTATTTTGGTAAGTGGATTGAATATATTATACCATCAATTATAGAATATAATAGATTTGAAAATAATTTAATTGGAACAGATAATGAAGGGTACTTAAGTCTTTTATATCCTAATACTAAATTTGATACAATAAACGGTGAAGGTGTTTGGAAAAATAGATGGGAAACTATACCTTTATTATGTAGACTTATAAATGACGGTGGTTTAACAGAAAAAATTGATAGTATAGGTATTTTTTATTGGAACGAAGATTATGAAGAAGGTATTGATATTGAATGTATTATAACTAATGAGGAGAATAAAGTTATTCATCGAAACACAAGAAAATTAAATAAAAAACAATGGGTATTTGATGAGATACAAATAAATGAATGGATTAGAGTAAAAACAAAAAAAAGTGTGAATAGTAAGATGGTTGAAAAAGATTTCATATTACATAAAAAAGACATAAAAAAATTAAATTGTAGAGTAGTTCTAAAATGAATATATTAATACCAATGGCGGGATTAGGTAGTAGATTTAGTAGTGTTGGATATGATGTACCTAAACCTTTAATAAAGATTGAAAATAAACCCATGATACAGCTTGCTGTCGAGACGTTAGGTTTTGAAGGTAACTATATATTTGTAATTAAAAAAGACCATTTAATTAAAAATAAAATTAAGAAATTAGTAAAAAATTCTACAATTATTGAAATTGACTATACTACCGAAGGTCCAGCATCTTCAGCTTTGTTGGCTAAAGAATATATTAATAATGATGAAGAACTAATAATAGCAAATTGTGACCAAATAATGTGGTGGGACCCTGATATTGTTTTAAAACAAATTAGGTCAACCAATTATGATGGGGTTGTTATAACATATCACGAAAATACACCTAAAAATAGTTATGCTAGTGTAAATAGAAAAGGTGAGGTTAAAGAAATTAAAGAAAAAGAAGTTATCAGTAATATTTCTCTTAATGGTATTCATTATTGGAAAAAAGGTAATTTTTTTATTTCTTCTGCTGAAAAAATGATAAATAAGGACATAAGATATAATAACGAATTTTATATTGGTCCGACATATAATCAATTAATTAATCGGGGTTATAAAATAGGTATTTATCACATACCTAATGAAATGCACAATGCTGTTGGAACACCTGAAGACCTAAATTTATACTATAAAAAAATTAAAAACTTATGAGAATAGATAATATAAATAATATGGTTGGGGGTTGGTTTATTGGTGATTTTGAACCATCGGTATTTAAGACGGAAGATTTCGAGGTTTGTTATAAACAGCATCCAAAAGGAGAAAAATGGGATAATCATTACCATAAAGTTGCTACGGAGATTAATTACCTAATTAGAGGTGAAATGACAATTAATGGTGACTTATTCAAAAGAGGTGATATATTTGTTATAGAACCAAATGATACTGCAAAACCTGAATTTATAAGTGATTGTGAACTTATAGTAGTTAAAACACCAAGTGTTAAAAATGATAAATATATAATTTAAAAAATGATAAATATTTTTAAAAAAATTGAAGAAATAGATTCTAAAAAATATTATGTAGTTGAATATTTTTTAGAATCAACAGAATCATTAAAAGATGCTGCTTGGCAGTTAGCTATTGGTCAAAGTGTTGGTAATCCTAATATTAGAAATAAATGGGAAACTGATGAACTATTTAAAAATCATTCATGTATTGTAATAGGTGATGAAAAAAAACTTGAAAACATTAAAAGTGGTATAGTTAAAATAGCCTTTCCTACTTCAAATATACATTGGGAAACTGACGGAGTATCTCATTTATTAGTAAATATTATGGGAGGTCAATTAGATATAAAATCTATAATTAAATGTCATGTTAAGAATATAACATTTCCTGAGAATGTTTTAAAATATTTTAAAGGACCTAAATATGGTATCAGTGGGGTTAGGGAATACACTAAAGTTTTTAATAAACCATTGTTAGGTGGAATAATAAAACCAAAAACAGGTATAACACCGCAAGTACTTTTAAACATGGTTAAAGAACTTGTTGAAGGAGGTGTGAATTTTATTAAAGAAGATGAAATTTTATCTAATCCGTCATTTTGTCCAATAGAAGAAAGAGTTCCTTTGATTATGGATTACCTAAAAGATAAAAATGTTATTTATTGTGTTTCAATACATTCTGATTATCCATATATCTTAGATAGAGTTAAGCAAGTATATGAATTAGGGGGTAATGGTGTACACGTTAACTTTTGGTGTGGATTAGGTGTTTATAAAGCGATTAGAGAACTTGATTTACCAATATTTATACATTTCCAAAAAAGTGGTGATAAGATATTAACTAATAGAGACCATGATTTTCATATAGATTGGACTGTAATATCTAAACTTGCCGGTATGATGGGTGTTGATTTTATCCACGCTGGAATGATAGGGGGATATTATAAGTGGGGTGAGGATGAAGTAATAGATTCAATTAAAGAACTAAATAAGTGGGGTGTTGTACCAGCATTGAGTTGTGGGTTTCATCCTGGATTAACTGATTATGTGACTGAGAAGGTTGGGGTAAATTATATGGCTAATGTCGGTGGTGCAATTCATGGTCATCCTAATGGGACTACTGAGGGTACTAAAGCAATGAGACAATCAATAGATAAAAATTATGAAGATGAATACTATAAAGCAATAAAAAAATGGGGAAAAATAAAATAAAGATAATATCACATAGAGGGAATATTGATGGTAAAAGTAAATTTGAAAACACACAAAATCAAATATATAAAGCCATTGATTTAGGGTTTGATGTAGAAATAGATTTGTGGGTTATAAATGATAATTTATATTTAGGTCATGATAAACCTACAAAAATATGTGGTTTAGAGTTTTTATATTATAACTCAGATAAATTATGGATACATGCTAAAAATACCGAAGCCGTGGAATATCTGTCAGCACAAGATAAATTAAATTGGTTTTGGCACGATAAAGATAAAATGACAATAACTAGTAAAGGTTATATTTGGTCAAATATCGGTGAATATATTAAAAATGGTATAACTGTATGTCTTGAACATACAAATATTCCTGATTATATTTTAGGTGTGTGTACAGATGAACCTATTAAATTTTTAAAAAATAATGGCTAAAGGGATTTATAAAGTTACCGAAGAATTTGAAGAAAAACTTGCAGATTATACAGGCTCTAGATTCGCGGTTACGGTTGATAATATGAGTAATGCGTTGTTTCTTGCATTATATTATGAAAATAATGTTAAAAAAAGTATTAAAGACGGTTATGTGACTTGTCCATCAAGAACTTATCCGTCAGTCCCATGTGAAATAATTCATGCCGGTCTAAAAATTAAATGGATACCTGTTGAAGGTAAAACTCTAAAAGGTGCTTACAATTTAGGTAATAGTAATGTTTGGGATTCGGCACTGTCATTTACTGCTGATATGTACATCCCTAAATCGCATATGTGTGTATCATTTACGGGACCATATAAACATTTTAAGCTTTCAAAAGGAGGTGCAATTTTAACTGATGATTTTGATGCCTACGTTTGGTTCAAACGTGCGAGATATAGTGGTAGAAGAGAAATCTCATATCATGAAGATAATTTTGACATGTTAGGTTGGAATTTTTATATGATGCCTGAATTGGCTGCTAGAGGTTTACTACTTATGGGACAATTTTATAATATTGGTGGGGATAAAAAACATAATGAAGATTTGGAATTACCTTATCCTGATTTATCTAAGTTTGACATTTATAAACAATGAAAAATATAATTTTAATTGGTGGTGGTAACCAAGCTCACTATACTATTGATATAATTGAGAAACAAAATCAATATAATATTGTAGGTATAATTGATTCTATCCACGATATTGGGTCTGAGATACATGGATATGAAGTTATTGGTAGGCAAGAAAACATAAAAAAAATAGTTAATAAATACAATGTTTTTGGTGGTGTCATAACGATAGGTGATAATTTTATCAGATATAAAGTAGCTGAAGAAATATTATCACAAATTTCAGATTTTAATTTTATAAATGCTATACACCCTTCGGTAATTATTGGAAAAGATGTTGAAATTGGAAAAGGAGTTGTGGCAATGGCAGGTTGTATATTTAATCCTAAATCAAAAATAGGTAATTTTTGTTTTTTTGCCACGGGTGCTCAGGTTGAGCATGATTGTGTTTTTGAAGATTATTCTAGTATTTCTGCGGGGTCAATAACAGGTGGATATGTTGTTGTTGGTAAGTTTTCAGCCATAACATTAGGAGTGACAATATTTGATAGAGTTAAAATAGGTCGAAATAGTGTTGTCGGTTCAGGGTCTTTAGTTACAAAAGATTTACCAAATAATGTTTTAGCGTATGGAAATCCATGTAAAATAATTAGAAATATAAAAAATGGTGAAAAATTTTTGAAATGAAAAATGATGATATTAATAATTTAAAAAATAAAGGATTCGTAGTATTAAGAGATTATGTACCCACAGAATGGGTTAATAAAATAAAAAATGAATTAGATTTAATTTTTATTAATCACAGAGAAAAGCAAATAACTAATAGTAATGAAATTAATACTGAAGGTGTTGCGTTGCATATTCTATTAGATAGTGAAATTTTTTTTGAATTTTTAAATTTTTTAATTAAAAAAGGATTAGTTGAAGACTTAAAAAAACATTTTTTTAATTCTAATTGTATTTTAAATTCTTTCAGTGGTATAAATAATTTACCAAAAAAAACCAATTTTTCGGCAAATATCCATAGGGATTTAAGATTTTATTCTCAAGGGTTACCTGTTATGGTAAATTGTCTTTTAATGGTTGATGATTTTACTAAAGAAAATGGTGCAACACATTTGTTACCATATTCTCATAAAAAAGAAGAAAAACCTACAGATGAATATTTCTTTAAAAATTCTGTACAAATTCTTGGTAATAGTGGTGACTTATTAATATTTGACTCTAATGTATTCCATGCGTCAGGGAAAAATAAAACAGATAAAGGTCGAAGAGGTATACCAATAACTATTTCTCGTTCATTTTTAAAACAATTATTTGATTATCCTCGAGCAATCGGTTACGATAAAATTAATAATTTTGATTATCCTTTACAACAATTTTTAGGGTATCACTCAAGAGTACCTTCATCATTAGATGAGTGGTATCAACCTGAAGAAAAAAGATTTTATAAAAAAAATCAAGATTGATAGTAGTTATGAAAATTATAGAAGTTAACTTCAGTGATAAGTTTAAAGAATTATATGATAAAGATGAAGAATTAAAGTTTCTAATAAACGAGATGATATATAATATACTATAAAAAATTTAAATATGGAAAAACCAAAAGTAATAAATGCGATTGAATGTAAAGAGTGTAATGTCCCAAAGGGATGGGGACATGAAGTTATATTTGTTAATAATGAACTGTACTGTGGTAAATTATTAGTATTTAAGAAGGGATGTAAGTTCTCAATGCACTATCACTTGATAAAAGATGAAACATGGTATGTAGATGAAGGTGAATTTATATATAGATGGATTGATACTGAAACTGCAGAAGTTCACGAAGAACATTTAAAAGTGGGTGACAGTGTTAGACAATTACCGGGTCAACCCCATCAGTTAGAAGCACTAACTGATGGTGTGGTATTTGAAGTATCTACTGAACATTTTGATTCTGATTCGTATAGAGTATGGAAAGGAGACGTACTAAAGAAATAAGAGTTTGGGTTAATGGTACCTTTGATGTTTTACACAGAGGACATTTGGAATTATTGGAATATGCACATAGTTTAGGTGAAGTTAGAGTTGGTATTGATACCGATGAAAGAGTTAAAGAGTTAAAGGGTAATGATAGGCCTTTTAATACTTATGAAGATAGAAGTTACTTCATGAGTAGAATTAATGGTGTTAGTAGTGTTGTATCGTTTAGTTCAAATGAAGAGTTGTGTGATAGAATAAGAGAATGGGAACCTAATTATTTAATAGTTGGTTCTGATTATAAAAATAAAGAAGTTATTGGTTCACAATTTGCTAAAGAAATAATATATTTTGATAGAATAGGTGAGTATTCAACAACAAAAATTTTAAGTAATGAAAGTATTAGTAATAGGTGAATTATGTATTGACCGTTTTGTTTATGGTTTAGTTAAGAGAATATCTCCAGAAGCGCCTGTACCTGTATTAAATCCTGTAGAAATTACTGAGAATCAAGGAATGGCTGGTAATGTGGTATCAAATCTTAAATCATTAATGGATGATATTGAAGTGATTCATTGGCATCAAACTACGAACATAGAAAAGATTCGTTTTGTTGAGAAAAAGAGTAATCATATGTTTATCAGGGTTGACGAAGGAGAATTAAAACCTATTGACAAACTATCATTTTTGTCAAGAGAACAAAGAAGAACAATAAATGAATCTGATATGGTTATTATTAGTGATTATGATAAAGGATTTTTATCTGATGATATTATTAAAGAAATATCAAAACAATCTAATATAACGATATTAGATAGTAAGAGAAAACTCACTAAAGATATTATTGAAAATATTACATTTATTAAATTGAATGAATCTGAATATGAAAATAATAAAGACCTAGTTAATGAAAAAACAGATAAGTTTATTATAACGTTAGGTTCCAAAGGTGCTATGTATCTTGGAACTATTCATTCAAGTAATAATCCTCAGGATACTATTGATGTAAGTGGTGCTGGAGATACTTTTGTCGCTAGTTTTGCTCTCAAATACTTAAAATCTGAAGATGTAAAAGAGTCTATTGAATATGCTAATGATACTTGTGCGAATGTAGTTAATAAAAAAGGAGTAGCTACACCAGACTCTAAGTTTAAATTGTAATTACTTTTTATCAATATTCTCAAAAAGTTCTAATAATCTTAAAGATTCTTCGTAACCCTTCTCAATTATTTCCAATTCCTTAGGCGTAACACCTTTCTTAGAAGCTTCATAATAATTTGTTTCCGCTTCTTCAACAATTTTTTCTATTGTTTTAAGTAACTTCATCTGACTATAAATACAACTAAAAACACAAATAATAACTTTACAAATAAGTTTTTTAAATGATTTTTAGGGTATAAAAAAATAATTATTATGGGAAGAAGAAAATCACCAACAATATTTGTACAAATTGCAGCATATAGAGACCCTCAGTTGATTCCAACTATTGAGGATATGATTAAGAACGCTAAAAATCCTCAACATTTGAGATTTGGTATATGTAGACAGTATCACCCAAATGATGGATTTGATAACTTAGACAAATACCGAGATGATAAAAGATTTAGAATTGTTGATGTTCTTTGTGAATATAGTAATGGAGTATGTTGGGCACGTAATCAAGTACAACAACTTTATAAAGGTGAGATGTATACACTACAAATAGATTCTCACATGAGATTTGCTGAGAATTGGGATGTCGAGATGATTGATATGGTAAAACAATTACAAGACATGGGAATACCCAAACCACTATTAACAGGTTATGTTTCTTCATTTAATCCTGAAAATGACCCAAAAGGTAGGGTTACTGAGCCGTGGAGAATGGTATTTGACCGATTTATTCCTGAAGGTGCAATATTCTTCTTACCAGAAACTATTCCTGATTGGAAAGAGTTGGAACAACCTGTACCATCAAGATTCTATTCTGCACATTATGCGTTTACCTTAGGTGAATTTTCTGTAGAAGTACAACACAATCCTGAATATTATTTCCACGGTGAAGAGATTTCTATAGCCGTAAGAGCGTTTACTCACGGGTATGATTTATTCCACCCACATAAGGTTTTGATATGGCACGAATACACACGTAAAGGTCGAGTAAAACAATGGGATGATGATAAAGATTGGGTTACTAAAAATGTAAAATCACACTTAACCAATAGAAAACTATTTGGTATGGACGGTGAACAACAAGAAGGTCACGATGGTCCTTATGGTTTTGGTACCGTAAGAACATTGGAAGATTACGAAAAATATGCAGGTATCAGTTTTAAAAAAAGAGGTTTACAACAATACACGTTAGATAAAAACTATCCACCAAATCCTGAGTTTGAAACTCAAGAAGAGTGGGAAGACAGTATAATGACAATTTTCAAACATTGTATTGATGTTGGTTTTGATAAGGTACCTGAAAATGATTATGACTTTTGGGTTGTTGCATTTCATGATGAAAATGATGAAACTATGTTCAGACAAGATGCGGACAAAAATGAAGTTGAAAGATTAAAAAAAGACCCTGATGGTTATTGTAAAATATGGAGACAATTTAATGCTTCAAAAAAACCGTCTTATTGGGTTGTATGGCCACACTCAGAATCTAAGGGTTGGTGTGAAAGAATAGTAGGTAATATATGAGTCAAGAAAAAATAATATTAACATTAACAACAATACCTGAGAGATTGTCGTTTGACCACCCATTGGGGTTGAGAAGAGTTATCTATTCATTAATTAACCTGAAATATGATAACTATGAGGTACATTTTAATATTCCACACAAAAATAAGAAAACAGGTGAAGAATATATCATCCCAAAGTGGTTACAGGATATCAACGGAAGGGAAAAACTAAGAATATTTAGAACGGAAGACTATGGACCTGCAACAAAATTATATCCCACAGTTCAAAGAATAACAGACCCAAATCAATTAATAATTGTTGTTGATGATGATTTGATTTATGAATCCAGATTAATTGAAGGTCATTTAACTTTAAGAGATAGAAACGATGAAGTTGTTTGGGGTTTTGCTGGGTTAAATAACTTAGGTGAAAAGTTTAAAGATGCTAGAGATAGGTTTGTAATTGGTGTAAACCATGATGTGAGAGTTGGAATAATTGAACATTATAAATCAGTTTCATATAGACGAAGATTCTTTAAAGAGGACTTTAATGAGGAGTTTTTATCAAAAGGTTGGGCTGATGACCATTTAATATCTGCGTACATGGGTATGAATAATATTATAAAGATGGTAGGTCAAACAGATTATATTCCAAAACATAAAGACCAAGATGAGTGGAGAAAGTATGGTGTTGTTGAATCTTTTCCTGTTATTAAACATTCAGTAACTCAGTCAAGAAATGAAGGATGTAATACCTTTAGAAAAGACTCTGGACCTTTGTATGATAAAAACTTAAATCAATATTTAAACGTATGATGGAAGAATATCTACACCCGTTTATTAGTAACGAAGATGCTATACAAATAATTAAAGAAAAGATTAAATCTAAAACTCCTTTCTCATTCACACGTTTTGGTGATGGTGAAATTCACATTTTAAATAAAAATGGATATGAACAATTTAACCAAAGAATGTGTAAAAATTGGGGTTATAAATATCCTGATGAATTAGAACAGGTTTATGAAGATGCTGGTAATATAATAAGAGATGCATTTACAAAATCTGATTTAGTTGGTCTTATGGATAAGAACTGTAAAATTATAAATCTTAATTATAATCCACATCATTGGTCATTGAAGAAAGAAATGGTACAATCGTGGGGTGTTGATGTAGAAAAGTTACAAATCTGTGACCACATGTTAGCAAGACAAAAAGTATTGGGTTCCATTGAAGGAATGAAAGATATTCTTCAAGGTAATTCTGTACATATTATAACACCATATGTGGGAAGAATGAAAGAAAGGGAAATAGATAAACTTTTAGATGTAGATGTAACATACACTTCACATCCACAGAGCATAAACTTTAATAATAGAGAAGATATTATTGAAAGTTTTTCTGAAATTAAAGCTAATGTGGTTTTAATGGGTATTGGATTACAAAAAGATTATGGTGTTATACTTAGAGATAGATTTAATAAAATAACAATAGACATGGGTGCCACGATGGATGCGTGGTCAGGAATAAAAAGTCGTCCTTGGTTTGGTAAGGGGGGTAAACAAGATTATTTAGTAGTTGGATAGATTATGGATAAAAGATTAAAAGTGAATTTTGTACCGTTTAGTAACTTTGGTGATACATCGGTACCTTACATGTTAGGTAAGTTAGATGTACCTTTCCTTTTTACTCATCACACAGTTGAGAAAAAAATATTAATGACTGGTTCAATATTAGGTGTTGGTAGTCGAAAAGATACGATAGTTTGGGGGAGTGGTATAATTCAAAACAACATAAAACCTTTAACAAGTTGTGAGTATAGAGCAGTTAGAGGACCAAGAACTCTTGAGAAGGTTGAGAGTGTTGGTGTAGATATTTCTAATATTGTGTTAGGTGACCCAGCAATGTTATTACCAAGAGTTTACCAACCATCACAAGAAAAGAAGTATAAATTAGGTATAATTCCACATACAGTTGACTATGACTATGTTAGAAAATACGTGATGGAAAATCGTGATAAATTTCCTAATACAATAGTAATTGATGCAAATACCAACACTCGTCAGATTGAAAACTTCATTAATCAAGTTAACCAATGTGAAAAAATAGTTGCAACATCATTACATGGTGTGATATGTGCACATGCTTATGGTATACCTGCGAAATGGATGAGAGTTAGTGATAAGTTAGCTGGTGATGACGTAAAGTTTTATGACCATTTTGAATCTGTAGGGATGTATGGTATTGAACCTATTATTGGTCTTTTAGAAAATGAAAATATTGAAATAGATGAGTTTCAATCAAAATTAGATTTGGATGCTCTATGGAATTGTAGACCTTGGGTGGATGCTCCTGAAGATTATTATGTGGATATGGATAATCCTGAATGGTACAAAGAGTGTTACTATGATGGGTATAAAGATAGACTTTGGACTGATGAGTATTTCAAACTATGACAAAATTCTATACGGTAGGACTTCATAGGTCAGGAACAAATTATATTAAACAATTATTATTTCGTAATTTTTATTGTAGTCAGATAAATACTGAAACCAATTACAGTCAATATTGGAAACATTCAATTAATGTGTTTGAAAATTATGATAAAACTTTACCTATTATTATTATTTATAAACCTGTCTATCAATGGGTTGAATCTATAATTTATAGGAAACCTGAATATGGTGTTAATATGTTAAGACAAGAGTTAGATAATGATAGATATATTAAAGTTAAAAATGACATAACACCAACTAAATTTGACTACACATTATCTAGTTTAGTTAATTTATATAAACAAACATATGAAAATTGGATAATAAATGCTCCTGAAATTTTACATAAAAATTCTTTTATAATTAATTATGTTGACCTTTTAGATGATACTAAAAGAATTGAAATTCTTCATAAAATAAAGAACAAATATAATATGAAAACAAAGGGAGATTTCAATAATATTCCGTGGGGTTGTGTATCACAATCAACACAAGATTGGAGAAAAGATAAAGAATATTCACAAAACATGAAAGACTATTATTTTAATAATGAAGGATTAAAATTGACGGAAAAAGAATATAAAATTATTGATACTATTATTGATAATAATTTTAAAATTAAACTAAAAAATTTAACAGAAAAATACTAAGGTGAATACTACAATAGTGACTGGTTTATGGAACATTAAAAGAGATGAATTAAAAGAAGGTTGGTCTCGTTCATATAAACATTATTTAGATAAGTTTGAACAATTATTAGATATTCCAAATAATTTAATAATTTTTGGGGATAGTGAGTTAAGAGAAATTGTTTTTAAAAAAAGAACAAAAGAAAATACTCATTTTATTGAAAGAAGTTCTGAGTGGTTCAAAAATGAATTTTATGATAAGATTCAACAAATAAGAAAACAAGAAGAATGGTTGAGTCGTGCAGGTTGGTTAAGAGAATCTACCCAAGCACGATTGGATTTTTATAATCCTTTGGTTATGTCAAAAGTATTCTTACTACATGATGCAAAAATATTGGACCCTTTTAATTCCACACACTTATATTGGTTGGATGGTGGTATTACTAACACAGTACATTCAGGATACTTTACTAAAGATTTAGTTATTTCAAAAATAAATGATAATTCTGATAAGATTTCATTTTTATGTTTTCCATATAAAGCGGAAAATGAGATACATGGTTTTGAATATAATAGATTATGTGAATATGCTGGTGATAAAGTAGATAAAGTTGCTCGTGGCGGATTTTTTGGTGGACCTAAAGAAATGATTAGTGAATTCAATAACCTGTATTACGATTTGATGAGTCAAACATTGAATGAAGGTTACATGGGTACAGAAGAGTCGTTATTTTCAATTTTATTATACAAATATCCTGAAAAGTTTCAGTATTATTTAATAGAATCTAACGGTTTGGTTAATAAATTTTTTGAAGATGTAAAAAATGGTAATCATAAACCAAAAACGGAAAAGAAAGTAGAAGTACCAAATGACAAATTAAATACTAATAATGTTGGTTTGTATGTCATAACATTTAACAGTCCTAACCAAGTTAAAACTCTTATCAAATCCATGCAAGAATATGATAATGACTTTGTTACCAAACCACAATGGATTTTATTAGATAATTCTACAGATTTAACAACTACCGATGAATACTCGGTAATTTGTAAAGATTATGATATTGAACATATAAAGAAAGACAATTTAGGTATCTGTGGAGGTCGTCAATGGATTGCTGAAGATGCAGAGAAGAGAGGTTTTGATTTTTATTTCTTCTTTGAAGATGATATGTTTTTCTATCCAAAAAAGGGTGAAGTTTGTAAAAATGGTTTCAATAGATATGTGAAAGATTTATATAAAAATTCACTACAAATTACAAAGAAAAATAATTTTGATTTTTTAAAATTATCATTTACAGAATTTTATGGTGATAATAGGACCCAGTGGTCTTGGTATAATGTACCACAAGACTTTAGAGAAAAACATTGGCCAAATAAATCAAAATTACCTGTTAAGGGTTTAGACCCAGATGCTCCACAAACTAATTTTACTAAAATTGGTAGTCATAATGGTGTTCCTTTTGCTCATGGTGAGATTTATTATTGTAACTGGCCTCAAGTAGTGACAAAGTATGGTAATAAGAAAATGTTTTTAACAGATAAATGGGCAAGACCATTTGAGCAAACGTGGATGTCGTACATCTTTCAAAAAACAATAAAAGGTCAAATAAAACCAGGTCTGTTATTACTTTCACCTACTGAACATGATAGATTTGACCATTATGATGGAAAACTACGTAAAGAATCATAAAAAACGTATGTTAAGGTTATTTATATAAATAAAATATAATAAACACAATTTGTGTATCTGTAAAAAATTAGTATGGCATTACCCTATGTAAAACTCCAATGTTGTTTAGATATAACCGCAACGGTTTGTATTGATAGTAATGATTCATTGTGGTCTGATGTTTCTGGTGCAACTGTAGGTGATTTTTTTAGGACGTTTGGTAGTGGTAGTGTAAGTAACCTTTGTCTTGAAGTTATTGAGACAGGTGTTGGTACTTGTACGGCTAATCGTGTAATGAATACTAACGTTACGAGTCTTATTGATGTCCTTACAGATTGTAATGACCCTACATGTGATACTGAAATTACTTGTAGTACTGCATTAGATACGCCACCAACACCAACACCAACACCCACTCCAACTCCGAGTATAACACCGACTAATACTCCAACACCAACACAAACGCCAGTTGCTAGTTCAACACCTACGGTAACACCATCAACCAGTGTTACACCTTCAATAACACCTTCAGGATGTGATTGTAAATATCAAACTATTACTATTAGTATAAATGATATTAATAATTCATTTGGGAATACAGACCCAGATAAGGATGATGGTACCGTATATGTATCTTATTCAGGGTGTGGTGGTTCTACAGTAACAAAAAAATATACTGCGGCAGGAACGTATACTAATGATATATGTGTAGATGTTACTCAATTAGATAGAACGGATGTGTATTTTTATGCTAATAATCTTAAGACTGCCGGAGATAGTACGTTTACAAATACTGATATTTGTTGTTCTGAAGTTGTGACACCAACACCAACACCTACTGTCACATCAACGGTAACTCCGACAATTACTCCAACAATTTCAGTAACGCCAACGGTGACACCAACAATTACTCCGACAACTTCAGTAACGCCAACGGTAACACCAACAACTTCAGTGAGTCCAACGGTAACACCGACAATAACTCAAACAACTTCAGTTAGCCCAACGGTAACACCGACAGTAACTCAAACAACTTCGGTAACACCAACAGTAACACCAACAACTTCAGTTACTCAGACACCAGGTGTGTCACCAACGGCAACACCAACGATAACTCCTACAATAACTTCAACTCCTGAACCAACACCTAGTATTACTCCAACTCAATCTGTTACACCAACTGCGGGTTGTAAGTGTATTCAGGTAGATACTAATATACCTTTTTCGGCGACAGGTAATACCTCAAACCCAAACGGTGTAGTTGAAATAGATTACTACAACTGTGATAATAATTTAGTTACTTTTAGTGCAACCACTGCAGTTGTTAGTTCGGGTGTATTTTATTTATGTACTCATGATGGTGTTGTTGAAGAGGCTAGAACTTGGCAGAATGATGTTTTATATACTGCCAACACATTTAACTTTAGTCCTTATGATAATAATGGGTGGAGACCTTTTGGTGGTTCTGTTATTGGTATGAATTATGCAACATACGGTGTGTGTACAGGTGAACCATGTGGGCCTAACGTAACACCAACACCAACAAGTAGTGTCACACCAACAACCACACCAACACCGACAGTTACTCCTACGATAACTAACACGCCTGGTGTATCTCCAACACCTTCAACGACTGTAACACCAACAAATACACCGACACAAACTTTATCGCCAACAATAACGCCTTCAGTAACAGTTACTCCTACGATAACTAACACACCTGGTGGGTCTCCAACACCTTCAACCACTGTAACACCGACAATAACTCCTTCAGTGACGGTTACACCGACAATAACGCCTTCGGTAACAGTTACTCCTACGATAACTAACACACCTGGTGGGTCTCCAACACCTTCAACGACTGCAACTCCAACGGTTACACCTACAAATACACCAACTACGTCTTTAACTCCTTCAGTTACAGTAACTCCAACTATAACTAACACACCAACTGTGACTGCTACACCTGGTTCTACTTTAACACCAACACCAACAGCTACTCCAACAATAACACCGACTCAATCCGTTACACCAACTATTACTCCTACATCGACTTTAACTCCAACACCTTCACCAACACCAGCACCTGTAGGTCCGTGTAGTGGTGATTATTGTGTTAATATTAATATAGATGCCTATAGTGGGTATAATGGTACTTACAACTATTATCAAGACTTTAACGGTAAACCATCATGGACAGGTGGAACAATACCTGGATATATCTTTTATAAGACGGGTACAACAGCATCTACAGGATGGTGTTTAAGTGATTCATATACAGGTACTTGTATAGCTTCAGGACCAATATCTCCTTTCTGTGATGACGATTGTCCTGATTTTGATAATACTGTAATATATAGTGGTTCATGTACAGGTTCAACGACACCAAACCCATGTAGTGGTTTAACATTTGATGCTGAGTTTTATTGTAATGAAACAAATATCGACCCATGTTATGAAACAAGATGGGGTGTTGTAGATACGAGTGATGTAACTAAATTTACTATCAACTATTATGGAAATATAATAACGGGTACAACTATTAGTTCAAATTTAATTCTTTCACAAACACAATTTAATCCAGGTAGAATATCTTGTCCTGATAGAGGTCCTACAAATATAAAGGTTCAAAGTATACAATACGCGGGTGATTATAGAATAGAATTTTCAGAATATGTTGAAAATCCTATACTACAAATTATGTCTTTAGGTGACCCTGCGAAAAATACGACATTATCTGCGGATACTCCATTTACTATTTATTGTTCGGCGGTTACTGACCCATCATATAAAATTGATACTTATGATTTGCCAGGTCAGAGAGTTAGTGCTACAGAGGGTAATGGTTTAATACAGTTTAGTGGTACTGTAAGTGCCATAACATTAAATTATTCACCATATGAATATGTAACTCAATTAATGTGGGGTATACCTTGTCAAACACCAGACCCATCACCGTCACCAACACCGACACCAACAGTTACACCAACTTTAACACCAACACCGACACCAACAGATAGTTCTTGTGTTTCGTTTGGTGCTAATATAAGTGTTTATGATGCAACACCAACACCTACACCAAGCGCAACACCAACACCTACACCAACATTGGTTAGGTCTGTCAATACAGGGGGTACTGTAAATTACGTAATAGATGATGGTAGTTTTGTATGTTTTGATGTTAAAGAGTTAAAAGATTGTGAAAATGGAATATTGTATTACGTTACTGAAAATATTGAATATACAGGTTCAACGGTAACTACAGGAACCACAATGCAAGTTTATCTAAATGGTAATCTTAGATGTATGACATATCAAAGAGACATAAATGGTTCGGCAACCGCATATTTAGGTGAGGTAGTTGAAGTTTACCCATCGGGATGTGCTTCATGTGCATTAACTCCAACACCGACACCGACGCCAACAACAACATTAACACCAACACCTACACCTACAGTGACACCTCAAGAAACAATACCATTAACATCTAATTATGTATTCTCGTCTTGTACTCAGAATAAAGTAATAATCCAAACGGTACCACCAGGTAATATGTCTGTGAATACAGTTACTAAGATAGATTCAAAGTGTTATACTTATTTAGGTCAATTTACTAACTATATACCACCTGTTGGTGTACAATCAGTTAATACAAATTCTGTAACGACAACACCTTCAAATATTTATGATAACTGTACGACATGTGCGACACCAGTTCCGACTTATTATATCGTGGCAAAAATGGATGTTGAATGTAGACAAAGTAGTGTAACATATACAGTTGGATTAGGTACAGGGGTATCAGCACCTTCAGTTGGTCAATACGTTAAATTACAAAAT
>Ga0181568_10002208_pt1 | contig 17702 bp, 12 predicted proteins | sample 101ome_20_FD_133758 | JGI IMG/M metagenome (GOLD analysis project Ga0181568, IMG submission 133758) | Coastal salt marsh microbial communities from the Groves Creek Marsh, Skidaway Island, Georgia - 101404AT metaG (megahit assembly) | ecosystem: Environmental > Aquatic > Marine > Intertidal... | reverse complement strand
GGGTGCTTTTGCTGAAACAGCCTTGGTCTATTCTGCTCTCTTAGGCAAAGCACCCAGCAAGCTGGATGTGGCCAAACTTACCCTCACCCCAGATTTTGAGGTGCGATCCCTTGCCGACCGTGCGAAGTTGATCCTTGAGATGCCTGCTTACGCGGAACAATACGGGTTACCAATGCCCAGTGTGGATTTCATCAATCTTCCAAACAGCAAAGAACTCAACTCCGCGGTTAACAACACCATCGAAGTCGAAGCCGTTTCCTTTGGGCCCGACCAGTTGGCTGGCACGGCCGATGACGGGAAAATTATTTCCCTGAAATTATTCCTCAATGGAGAAGAGGTTGGCTTCGAGACATCAGGTTTGGATGGTCTTGACTATGCCACCTTTAACCTTGGCCGAACTGTACCGGTGGGTGAATACAATTTGGAAGCGGTTGCCGAAGATGCCAATGGATTGATTTCCAGGGCTCACCGGAAGGTGAACTTTACCAAATCAAATGCAGGCGTGATTGAGTTGACCAGTCCGGAGCATGGAACCGTTCTAGAGAAGGGTAAGCTAGTTAATTTTGCTTATTCCGCACCGCAGGCGAGGGAGGCATATTTGGAAATTAACGGTGAAGTCCGTTGGGTTGGGGAACTGGCATTATTAGATACGGGGATCTTGCCCAAGGATGGAACCACATTTGAGATCGCCGATGGAAGTGGTAGAGACCCCATAGTGTTTGAATTTGATACCGATGGACATGCCACGACCACCCTCATTGAAGAGCCCGAGGAATTAATGGTTGCAGGAACCGGTGAGATCATCGCTTCCTCCTTAATATTTGGCGACTACCGGGGGGTTGAAAGCCGTGAATATATCATAGAAATCGATGGCAATAACAATGGTTCCCAATTGGGTGGTGATACTTTCCGTTGGTCTATTGACGGTGGACGCACCTATTTGGGTGAAAAAGTGGAGATATTTGGTGGTTCCGATTATAACCTCGGAAGTGGGTTAAAAATTCGATTCACCAAGGAAGATGGCAATGAATTGTTTGACCGCTGGAGGATCAAGGCAAGGCCTGTAAATCAAATTGTACAGGTTGGGCGAATGGGTGGGTATACACAGCAACTGGAGCAGACCAAGAACAACCTGATCCGGGCAATCAATCGGGCACGCAATCTGGGCATTCTTGCCCTGCGTGCTGAAGATGCCCATGCCCATGGCTTCTATGGTGGAGGAGAGCCCGGAAGTTCCTTCAGTGATACCACCATTCTTTTGCGCCATGATGGCAGTCAACCGATCCGTCAGGGCGAATTGGGAGTTTCTGATTATGCAGGAATGCCCATTGCATATGAAGAGTATCTGCCATTGGCGAAGGCAAATAGCGGGGTAATCCCTCTGCGAATTGGCAACTATGCAGAGTTTGCCCTACCTACTTTGGAAGTAAGAGTTATTGGGTACGATTCGAAGGGAAATGCAATGTATTCGAAGCCCAAAACTTTTGAACTGGTTAATCCTAACTATGGATACACCCGAATTATTGCTCCGGTCGGAGATGTGGGCCAGCCAGGTCGCCTGCCAAACCTAAGATTCAAAGAAAGTTACTTGGGAGGCAAGCTACCCGAAAGCAGTCAAGGCCAGATTGAAGTTATCGATAATGGAGCCGGGTATGTTACCTATAACTTGGATTCATTGGACATGCGTGTGGTCTCCCGGAGTGGTGTCGGGGGAGCCTTACGGATTGAAGAAATTCTCTCCGATAATGGAGGCATTTCTAAAGTCGGAGCCTTCTATCCAGGCTCAGGCTACAGCCCAGATGATGTGATTCTGCCCAGTCCGCCGCTTTTCTTCTCCCAGAACGAATCCATCAATATCAACGCCCGGTTGCATGACCCATCAGGGAATTTGCAAATGGCATTCTATCTTAATGGAGTTGAAATTAATGCGACGGTTAACGATCGGTCAGGTGGGATTTTTGGAACACAATTTATGCCTCATAGCTCGGGAGATCAGTTTATAAGCTCGCGTATACTTTATGGGGATGACCGGGACTTTGGACCCAGTTGCCCGAATCCATTTGGTCATATTCCATCACATGCTCCCGTATCCTCTGCCACGGATCATTGGGGGTGGAAAAAGTCCTGGGTTCAACAGCACTATGTTTCCGGGCAGGAGGTATTACCGTCCTGGTTTGATCAATTGCTCAGTTATTGGAGTGAGCCAGATGAATGGACCCTGCAATCCATGTGGAGTGGACCTGCCCCGGTTCGTATTGGTGATGTGGATGCCTATGAATCCGTGGTCATTGAAATAACCGATGCATCTCCTGCATTGGTGGATCGTGAATTACAGCATGCGGAAAGAACCGAACTGTTTGCAGTGGCCAAGTGGTCTTCTGGGGAGACCCCCGAGTTTGTGGAAGCATCCCTTTACGGGAATAATGTACTGCTTCAGCATTGGAGCCAATCCGAGGAATCGGGTTTGAGCGAAGAAATCCTTGCCTCCGACCTTAATGCAACTGGTATAAAGATTCCACCGGACCGCTGGGACTTTAGATTTAAATGGCTGGTAAACTTTAAGGAATTTGTCGATAGCTTTGGCAAGGTAGACTTATTGGTCGTTGCGGTAACCGATGATGGTAGGCAGATCACATCCAACCTGCGACAAGCCTTGGTAAGTGAAGTGCGTTACGAAGATGGCCCATCGGCAGCCTCGATGATATTTACTGATATTGCAAAGCGTAGCCCAACCAATGATGAAGTTACCAATATGCTGGAAAACTTAGATGCCAATGCCACATTGGCAGACACCATTGATTTTGTAATCGATTACTCCCTCGGAGACACCATTGACATGATGACCGACTTAATCGCGGCACATCATGTAATCTACGGGTCTTATCATTCGACACAGGAGAGTCTGGAGAGTGATTTTGAGGAATGGGAAAGTGTCTTATCTGAGAAGGGTGGTATTAGGAACTATATAATTAATGAACTGGACTCATCTTCCTACAGCTACTCTCATGGGCAACTTGAATTATATGGTGAATCCCAAAAAGAATTTTATCAAAACCGAAAGAAATTTGTAGATAGACATTTTAAATATAAGTACGGAACCAATCCATCGACGGTGCAAAGCTTACAAGGCACCAAGAAAATGTGGGATTTTGCGGAGGCACAAAATTTTGCTGAAGATCAAGAAGACCGCCACCTGATTATCGCGGCTGATTTTATTTATAATTTGGTAACCGAACCAACCTCGCCCTACGGCAATGGTGTGGTGGCATTTTTACATAACATGCCATCGATTAGAGATCAGTACAGAGAATTAGCCAAGTCGAGTATTGCCACCCGTATTGAGAAAGAAAGTAAAGCGGCAGATGCGGTGGAGGTCAATCTGAGTGATCTGGAAAGCCGAAGCTATCGTAGAATCATTGAGGAAACCATCGAGGCCCGAGGGTTTAAACAGAGGTTCAATATTTTATGGGGTGACTCCGCATCGGTACCCAATACAGAATTTTGGAAGTACGAGCCATGGTTTGGTTATTTCTCAGACATCGAGTATCCATGGATCTACCATCTGGATCTTGGATGGCTCTATTCAAGTGGCACTTCATCGATGCATGTATGGCTATTTTCTGAGTCTTTGGGATGGTTTTGGATTAATAGGGATGTCTTTATGGAGCACCCCAATCTTCGAGATGAAAGCGAACGGTTTATCTTTAGAGCCAACTCCGGTCAGGGATCCTCAAGTCTGGGAGCGTGGTCCCTGCTTAGGATAATGACTGCAGAGGATGGTGCCCGATCCGTACAGGTGCATGATTATAAGCCTGGGTCTAATTAACCGGGTCATCGAAAAAGTAAAAGAGTTTTCAATCATTGAACTAATATTTTCTGAAAAGTGTGGGTAGGGGGATAGAAGTTTTACATCTGGTTCACTCGCTAGACCCGAAAACGGGAGGGGTGTTATCCGCGGTTGAACGACTCAACGAATCTTTAAATCAAGCCGGTGCGGAATCGAGAATTTCGGATGATCCACAATGTCGTTCCACAAATGAGAACCAGTGGATCATTGCCCATGGCTTGTGGCAGTGGCCAGGCAGGAGGGCCAGGCAGTTAGGTAACCCATACTTGGTTTATCCCCACGGGATGTTGGATCCATGGTTCAAAAAAACCTATCCCTTTAAGCATATAAAAAAACAGCTCTATTGGTGGACAACCCAATTCAAGATACTGCGGGGTGCCCGGGCTGTATGTTTCACTACTATAGAAGAGGAGCTGCTTGGAAAAAATACCTTTTTCCCTAACCATTTTCGTGCCGTGGTCACAGGGTTGGGAGTAGGGTCGCCTCCTGGAGATGAAGAAGACCAAATAAGAAAATTTTTACAAAGATTTCCTCAGGCAAGGAATCGAAAAATCCTGATTTACCTTGGGCGCTTCCATCCTAAAAAAGGAGTGGATGACCTGTTGCACTCCTGGAAGAACAGGCAGGCGAAGGACAAGGAGTTACTCCTTTTAGCTGGACCACTGGAAGAGAAAAGTTCCTGGATAAATTATTTACAAAGCTTGTCAGATGGGGATGGCTCTATTCTTTGGAGTGGGATGCTGGAGGGGGATGAAAAGTGGGGAGCCCTCCGCACGGCCAATGCGATGATCTTACCCTCGCACCAGGAAAATTATGGAATGGTCGTTGCGGAAGCTTGCTCCGTAGGTCTCCCCGTTTATTTAACGGATAAGGTAAACCTCTGGCGGGAGATTGTTGATGCAGGTGCAGGTGAGGCACAAGCCGATGGTTTGAGTGGGGTGCAAACGCTGGTTAACTCGTGGCAAAGCATGGAAGGTACGGGTTACCGTCTGGCCGCTTTAAAATGTTTCGAGGAGCGGATGCATGTCCGGTGCACCAGCCAAAATCTACTCGGCCTGATGGGCGAAAAGAGATTGTGAGAATAACGATTGTTCAGGGAGCGTTTCTCCCCGTCCCTCCTTTGCGTGGTGGAGCCATTGAGAAAGCTTGGCAAGGGTTGGGAGAAGCTTTTGTCAAGGCCGGGCATGAAGTAACCCATATCTCCCGCCTTTGTGATGGATTACCAAGGAATGAAAAGATTCGTGGAGTTTCTCATATCCGTGTGACTGGGGCAGAAGCAACCACTCAACCAGTGGGGTTAAAATTGCGGGAACTTCTCTATGTCTTAAGGGTGAGAAAAATTCTACCTCCGGCCGATATTCTGGTAACCAACGCCTTCTGGGCACCGATCATCTACCCCAAGGAAAAGTATGGCAAATTATATGTTCATGTGGGCAGGTTTCCTAAGGGTCAGATGAAATTTTATAACAAAGCAACCCGGCTACAGGCCCCGAGTCAGTCCGTCGGTCGAGCCATATCTGCTGAACTTAGCGAACTCGATGATCGCGTGCGTTGTATTCCCTATCCTTTGCCCGATTTTGAACCCCATGAATTCCCAATTTATGATCGTCCAAAACGGGTACTTTATGCGGGAAGGATCCATCCTGAAAAAGGAGTGCTGGAACTGGTCCAGGCATGGCTGAGGTTGCCTGAAGAGATTAAACAAAAATGGGCCCTTAGACTCGTTGGGCCATGGAGGAAGGACCAAGGGGGTGGCGGGTCTAGATATTTGCAAAAAATAAGGGACATAGGCGGATCAAATGTGGAGATTCAAGAACCAATTTTTAATCAAAAAATATTATCCGAGGAGTATAAGAATGCCCAAGTGTTTGTGTATCCATCTATGGCGAGGAGGGGGGAAACCTTTGGCCTAGCCGTTTTAGAAGCGATGAACTGTGGGTGCGTGCCCGTAGTTTCACCACTGGATTGTTTTCAGGATTTTGTTTTACCGGGAAAAAATGGAATCTTTCTGGATCAAAATGAAAAAAACTTGGTAACCGGTCTCGTCAAAACCTTGCAAAATGTGCTGCTCTCTTGCCCGCTGGATGAATGGAGCAAGCAAGCTTATCTAACGACCCAAAAATATGAGATGGGTTTAATTGCAGAACGGTTCCTTGATGATTTCCGGGCAATTATTTAACTCAATCATTTTTATAATTAACAAGAAAATGCTTGGTTCAAATAGGAGGCAAAGATAATATCAATGGATAATGCAAAGCCGCCAAGTTTTGATTGTTTCAGTGCTTTTACTTTTTGGATTGGTCGGATTTTACACCTTTTCTTCTAAGGACTTACATCTTACCAAAGACCTTGATGCCAAGCCGAATGACTTGATTCCGAAATCTTTGTTGAACCCCCAAGGTAAGGAAGTGTCTTCGGGAATTTTGAAAGGCAAATATGTAGGGCTGTATTTCTCGGCGAGTTGGTGTGGCCCGTGTCGTTCATTCACTCCAAAGTTGATCGACTTTCGCAATAAACATGTCGAAAAATTTGAAGTGATTCTTATAGGGGGAGATGGCACATCCAAAGATCAAATGAACTATGTCAAAAAGTATCAAATGCCTTGGCTGTCGATGGTCAATCAATCTGATAAAGCCAAGCAGGCAAATAAGAATCTTGATGTAGAATTTATACCCTACCTGGTTATCTTAGATCCTAATGGGAATGTGGTGAGCAAGGATGGGGTAAAAGAAGTGCGATCTTTAAAAAATAAGGCAATGGATTTATGGCAATCCAAGCATCAAGGCATCTGAGTTTTAGCTTTGGTTGAGGATTTTGTTTACCCGATTATATTCGAACGGGTATCCCGGCCTCCTTCATGACCTGTTTTGTTTCAGGTATGGTGTACTCACCAAAGTGAAAAATACTGGCGACCAGAACTGCGCTGGCTTTTCCCTTTAAGATACCTTCTGCCATATGGGTTGGATTGCCTACTCCACCCGATGCAATGACTGGTACTTCAACCGCCTCACTTATGGTCCGGGTAAGGGAAAGGTCATACCCTTGCTTTGTCCCATCACAATCCATGCTGGTGAGGAGGATTTCTCCTGCTCCCCGCTGAACCACTTCTTGGGCCCATTCCACCGCGTCTAACTTCGTGACCTTGCGTCCGCCATGGGTGTAAACCAACCACCCTGAACCATCCTTCCTCTGCTTTGCATCTATAGCCACTACGATACATTGGTTTCCAAAGGTAGATGCGGCTTGATTTACTAGCGAAGGGTCTAGGATTGCTGCGGTATTAATACTGACCTTGTCTGCACCAGCAAGTAGCATAGACCGGATATCTTCGAGCTTCCTAATTCCCCCGCCAACGGTTACGGGCATAAAGCAAGTTGCCACAGTTCGCTCCACGACATCTCGCATGGTTTCGCGTTCATCACTGGATGCGGTGATATCTAAAAAAACCAGTTCGTCTGCCCCTTGCTTTTCGTAGGCTTGGGCAACTAATACTGGATCTCCGGCATCCCTTAGCTCTTTGAATTTTACTCCTTTTACCACCCGACCATTGTCGACATCAAGGCAGGGAATGATTCTTGCAGACAGCATGAGCGAAGGAAGGGAAATTCTATGGTAAGCCTCCCAGCTTCAGGGTTCTAATACAAGCCACACCAACAACGAATTATTCGTCTGCAAATGCGACATCTGGTTCGTAAGAGAGGATAAGTTTGTATTGCTGGCCAGGACGCATGATCAAAGCATGATCACGGGCAAGGTATTGAATGTAATGTACATTGCCAGCGTATCCACGGTAATCTGGGTTTTCAGAAACTGTTTCAAAGGCCGACCAACTCGCCTGGAAGTCATCGACCACTACATTGGCCCGTAAACCTTCTGGGCCTTGACGCAAAGTGGTCCCGAGGCGGTGAGTGGAGTGGGGAGAGCCAATCACAAGGGCCAAACGCATACGATCTAAGGAAATCGGGTTCTTAACTTGGAAAACGAATTCAGAGGAAACCTTACCATCGCCAAATGTCCATTGAACTTGGCAGCTACCAATTCCGTTGGCAAAAGAACCATCGGTCCGAACAAGTTCAGGTTGATTGAAACGTAAGTAGAGGGATTTCTTGAGACCAATTCCGGTGACACAGTTCTTGCCATAGAAAGAGGGTATCACAATATCTTTCCCAAAAGTAAGTTCAGGGAGCATTACCGGGAGGTATTTATTGACCGTCCAATCAAAAATTCCAGAACAATGTGGAAAGGCAAGGTTATCGGAAGTGGGATTCGGTCCAGGACCAATCAAAGGAAGTTGATATTGTACTCCCAAGTTTTCATCCCGGTACATAAAGAGACCGTGCTCCATCCGGTGAGTCTTGTTAAAGGGCACGAAGCGTCCACCGGTCGCCGATCTTTGCGGAGCCGCCACCGACATGGAGCCTCCAATTACTTTGGCCAAGCGAGACCATTGGCAAAGGTAGCGGGCAGCATCAAAATTTGCCATGCGGGTGGTGTGGTTAGGAACGGTGTTTCTTTCATCGTCCCTAATAACCAGCTCCCCGTTTTCTTGGTCCAGGTAGGTTACGAAGAAATATTGGAACAACCGGCGAAGTGTCTCCAGGTAAAGGGCATGTTTCTCTGGAGAGATCCATTGGTCGCGCATGGCTTGTAAAACTAAGCTTATGCAATGTAATTGACCATAAGCACCTACCGAACGGCCATAGGACCAACCGAGCCCGTCCTGACGGGCCATATCTGGAATAAGCTTGAGGTAGCGTTCCGCAAAAGTGCGCAGTTTGGGTAGCTTTCTGTCCTTTAGATGTACATTGGCATGAAGTTGCAAGGCTTGCCGGATAAAAATAAAGGAGAGAAGACCGTAAAGGTCATAAACGCCATGGGTGCCTTGGGGGTGGTCGTTACAAAACCCACCCGTGCCTTGCGATTCTATCCGTTCAACAAACCGGTCAATCACTTTTCCAGTTTCGTCTTTTTTGGTGAGACCAAAACTAAAGCGAGCAACCGATTTGGCGACATTGAAAGCTTGAAAGTGATCCTCGTGGTCGCTTCTGGCAAGCAGGCATTGATCCAGTTGTTCGCGAGTCGGGTCGGTCAACCTTTCCCAGACCGCATTGCGTTCCTTGGATGCACCAAATGAGAGAAGACCAAGGGCCGCATAAGCAAGACCATTTTCGTGCGAGTCTTCGTTGTAGGCTTGTTGGGTAATACACCGTGCGGAGAGGTCAAACAGGTCGTGACCTTCGAGTTCCACATCACCAGAAGCACGGAAATACTCACCGATGGCCAGCGCGGCATGGCCAGGTTCGTCTGCACGGGAAGTCTCGCCAGAGGCAGGAGTGACGGTGCCGTCTGGGTTTAAATGCTTGAGATTATTGCCGAGTAGGGACCTCGCCAGGTCCAGGCATTGGTTCGAAAAATTCTGCATGAAGTTACCGGTGCGTGGAAATGGAAATAAAAGGCTTAAAAATGCGGATTATAGTAAATGTTGTCAACGCGTTATCCTGTCTTTATCAGGTCGAGGAACTCTTGGTTATTCTTGGTCTTTGTCATTCGTTCGAGCAAGGTCTCTGTGGCATCAATTACTTTCATGGGGGACATCGCACGGCGAAGAAAGGATGTCTTCTCCAAAACCTTGGGATCGAGCAGATCTTCTTCTTTTCGGGTTCCGGAAGATGCGAGGTTGAGGGCAGGCCACAGTCGTAGTTCAGCAATTTTTCGATCAAGAACAATTTCGCTGTTACCGGTACCCTTGAATTCCTGAAAGATCAATTCATCCATTTTGGAACCGGTTTCAACCAATGCGGTTGCCACGATGGTCAGCGAACCTCCTTCTTCAGAATTTCGGGCAGAGGAAAAAATCTGCCTGGGTTTTTCCAGGGCACGGACATCCAACCCGCCCGTCATGGTACGGCCGCTTTTACCAGATGCCGCATTGTAGGCTCGGGAGAGTCGGGTAATGGAATCCATGAGTAAAATAACATCCTTTTTATTTTCTACCAGACGCTTAGCTCTTTCAATGGCGAGCTCTGCCATACGCAGGTGACTTTTGACTTCTTCATCGTTGGAGGATGCAAAAATTTCTGCAGGTACAGTTCTGCGGAAATCAGTGACTTCCTCGGGTCGTTCGTCCACCAATAAAACCATGAGGTGACAATCTGGATGGTTCTCCTCAATCCCCTTGGCGATATCGTGCAGTATGGTGGTTTTACCTGCCCGAGGCGGGGCGACAATTAAACTTCTCTGGCCCTTACCAATAGGGCAGAATAGATCAAGCACGCGAGTGGTCATCCTGCCATCTTTACTCTCAAGGCTTAGCTTTTCTTTAGGCTGGATTGTGGTGAGTTGATCAAACCTAAACAGGGCTTTACGGTCTTTTAAAGAAAGGCCATCGACCGTGTGAATGAATTTTACTTTGGGACTTGGCCGGTTCCCGTGTTGCACGCCATCAGCCTGAATAAATGAGCCTTTTTTGAGTTTGAATCGCCGGATTAATTCTTTGGGCAAAAAAGGATCGTTGGGAGTGGTTTTACCTCCGCGTGCAGGATCCAGTAAAACGCCAGATTTATTCTCGTTGATGTCCAACAATCCTTCAACCTGAAGGGTATTGGACTCAGTAGGTTCATTTTCGCTCATGCTGAGTGAGAGGGTTAGCTCAGTCTAAAAAACTGAATTAAGAGTTGGGGGAGACAAGATTGACTTATCGAAATAGAACGAATGCGTTCTAATATTTCGATCAAATGGGCAATCGTTTTATAAGTCAACCATGGAAAGCGGGAATAGGTTGGTTCTTTGAAAATTTACTGCTATAGGATATCTGAAAATGAAAAATTTTTATATTACTACGGCGATTGATTATGCCAACGGCTCTCCTCATCTAGGCCATGCTTACGAAAAAATACTTGCGGATGTAATTGCCCGAGTGAAGCGCCTAGGAGGTGCCCAGACAAAGTTTGTCACTGGGTTGGATGAGCATGGACAGAAAGTTCAACAGGGTGCAGATGCTGAGGGAATCGACCCCCAAATAAGGTGTGATCGAATCGCCGAAGAATTCCAAGACATACTCAATAAACTCAATATTTCGAATGATGATTACATTCGAACCACCGAATCCCGTCATAAAAAAGTGGTCACTGAGCTTTTGCAAAATTTGTTTGATGCAGGCGAGATTTATCAAGCGGAATACGAAGGATTTTATTCCACACGTGCCGAACAGTTTCTTCAGGAAAAAGACAAAGTGGATGGCGACTGGCCCGAAATTTTTGGAGAGGTAACACGCATCACCGAGAAGAATTATTTTTTCAAACTCAGCAAATATCAGGACTGGTTAATTGATCATATAGAAAGCACACCCGGTTTTATACAGCCAGAATTTAGGAAATCCCAAGTTTTGGAATTTCTTAAGGAGCCTTTGAATGACCTTTGTATTTCCCGGCCACTGGAAAGATTGTCCTGGGGCATACCTCTTCCTTTTGATCCCCAATATGTGACTTATGTCTGGTTCGATGCATTGGTCAACTACATCAGTGTCGCCGGTTATGGGGAAGAGGAATTTAGAGATAATTGGCCAGCCGATGTTCATGTGATTGGCAAAGATATCCTCGCTCCTCCCCACGCGGTCTACTGGCCGATTATGCTCAAGGCATGTAATCTGGCTATGCCCAAACAAATCTTGGCCCATGGTTGGTGGACGACATCTGGGGCCAAGATGTCCAAAAGTACCGGGGAGACTGTGAGTCCTCTGGCTCTGGCTGATCAATATGGTGCAGATGCTTTTCGTTTTTTTGTGATGAGGGAAATGACTGTTGGTCAGGATGCAGAATTTTCCCTTGAACGGTTTTCCTCCCGTTATAAGGGGGAGTTGGGCAATGATCTCGGAAACTTGGTTAGCCGGTTGGTCCATATGTGCCACCAGTATTTTGACGGATGTGTACCCTCTCAGGAATTATCCGAAGACTTGGAAAAAGCCCTACATAAAAAGTGGCAGGAATCCTCCTCGAAAGTTTTGCAATTCTATGAAACCTACCAGTTTCACTTGGCCATGGAGGAAGCGATTGGTTTTGTTCGTGCAATTAATAAGTACGCCGATCAAAGATCGCCATGGAAGTTGGCAAAGTCGGAAGACGAAGGGGATAAGAAGGCCCTCGCAACCAGTCTAGCGACAATGCTGGAGGGGTTACGCTTGGCTAATGAACTGCTTGCCCCAGTCATGCCTGGTGTGCATCTAAAAGTTGCTGAATGCTTGAAGCAGGAAGCCACAACTCAATGGAGTGGTAGACTCGATTGGGGAGACCGGATGAATGGGGTTATCTTAGGTCAGAAAATGATCCTTTTTCCCCGGGATTGAATTTATTTTGATTGGGAGGTTTCAGGATTACTCCCATCCGTGGTCTGTTCAACGACTCGAACCTCGGCCAAGCCGATACTCGTTTCATCCGCTTCGAGAATCGTGACATCTAAATTCCTGAGTTTTAAGGACTCTTGAACTTCAGGGATCTTCCCAAACTCCTGTGTAATTAAACCACCAAAACTGGTTACTTCTTCTTGATCTTCCTCGATGCCCAGTTCTTCGGGTAATTCGTGCAAGGGAGTCAGGCCGGATATTTTCCAGCAATTCTCATTCAATTGTTCGATATCTGTTTCATCCGTATCAAACTCGTCTTGAATTTCTCCGACCACTTCTTCCAAAATATCTTCCAGGGTAATGACACCATCGACCCCGCCAAACTCATCACCAACAAGGGCCATGTGTACCTTCCATTTCATCATCTTCCTCAAGGCTAGGGGTAGGGGATCCTCTGCGGAAAGCATGGCAGGTGCCTTGGTGATCGAGCGTAGGGAAAGTTGGGTCGAATCTTCGTCGAGCAAACGAAAAGCATTTTTAACATGGATGATCCCTAGGCAATGGTCCAAATCTCCTTCGCACAAGGGCAAGCGGGTATGTCCACAGGACTTGGCAATTTCTAAGTTTTTTTCGAACCCATCTTCTACATCCAGAATCTGTACTTGCTTGCGGGATACCATGATGTCCTGGACCTTCAACTGGCCCATTTCTAATGTATTTCCGACAATTTCGGCAATGTCTGGGTCCAAATTTGAGCCCTCCCTTGACAAGGTACGAATGTGATCGGCTACTTCATTTTCTTCCTCATGTCCATCATCTCCGTTTTGGGAGGAATGGGTTAGGCGGGTTTCAAGAAAAAGAAGCAAGCAAGTAAAAGGCCATGTGACCAGACGGGCAAAAAGACTAAAGGGATAACCAATCGCCAGATGAATAGGATATTGGGGGCTTGATACAAGTAACTTGGGGATCGTACCAGAGAATAATCTTTCAGCCAGAAAGGCCAATGCGAAGGCAAGGGGAAGAATGAAGGTTTCTCCAACCTGTATCTCGGTCGAAAGAAGATAAAAAACGCCAAAAAATAATTGTAGACCCGAGATCAATGCGGCTTCCACATGCATTGGGCGGGCATGATTGGGTTCGCCTAGTATAGAATCTAATAATTTTCCAGATGATGTACTTTCGCCAGGTGGGGTGGATAAGCCTGCTCGAATACGATCGATCATCGATCGGAAAACTCCGACATAAAGACCGGTGATGAGAAAAGTAATCCATAAAACCAGCAGAATGTGTGGATAGGAAAGTAGCTGATGCAGTAGAGTCATAACTACGCCCCGTAAACAGTGAGTGCTTGCTCAAGTTCATTTAGGAGGCGAAAATTTTCATGTTCCGTGCCGACTGAAATACGAAGGTAATCTCCAAGAGCTGGTCCGAGTGCCCGGGTAATTATTCCACGTTTTTGGAGTTCAAAAAAGAGGGATCTTCCGTTGCCTGGTTTGGATAAGAGAAAATTTGCATGACTTGGAATATACTCGATCCCCAGCTTGTCCAGGCCGGCAGCCAATTGTGCGAGACCATCCCGGTTTCTTTTCTGACAAAGGGATACCCAGTCTCCATCTTCGAGGGCTCCGATCGCAGCCGCTTGGGCCACCGCGTTAACATTAAAGGGTTGGCGAGCCCGTTGCAGCAGACCAATCATTTCCGGAGAACTGTAACCGTAGCCAATTCGGAGGGCAGCTAAGCCGTGAATCTTGGAAAATGTGCGCAGGCAGATAACCTTTCTTCCTTCCTCGATGAGGGGGCGCAGATCTGGTGGGGCTTCCAAATATTCGGCATAGGCTTCATCAAAGCAAAAAATTACATGTTCAGGTAAGGAGCGAACAAATTGGAAAATCTCTTCTTCGGTATTGGCCGAACCAGTTGGGTTATTGGGACTGGGAAGGAAAACAAGCTTGGTGCGTTCGGTGATTGCTTTTCTCATGAGGTCCAGATCATGAGAAAGTCCAGGCATGGGCACTTCGACAGGTTGAGCGCCCATAAGCAGGGCCACCAACTTATAGACTATAAATGCAAATTCTCCACAGACTAATTCATCTCCGGGCTCTAAAAAAACATGACCAAGGAGTTCAATAATTTCATTGGAGCCATTACCCAAAACAAATTGTTGTTGAGTGAGGGAGTGAACCTCCATCAAACGACGAATCAATGCATGAGCCGACCCGTCTGGATAGAGGTGTAGGGTTTTGAGGGCTTGGGTGGCTGCTTTTTGGGCCAAAGCGGATGACCCCCAAGGGTTTTCATTGGAGGCAAGTTTACAAATCTGATCTAAGGGCAGGCCATATTCTTTGGCCACATCGTCGATCGGTTTTCCGGGTTCATAGACCGGTTGGTCTAGGATGCGAGCATTCGCAAGTTGGGATAAGTTCATTAAAGAGGAATCACATTATCTTCTCTTAACCACCCGTGCAAGCAAGGAAACCTATCCTTGTCGCGATCCAATGGCTTCGCGTATTGAGCCTTTTGAAGAATGAATTATAATGGATTGATTATGAAAGTTGCTGTGATAGGATCGACCGGTCTTTTAGGATCTTCAGTATGCCAAGAAGTTTTGGCCAGAGGACACAAGCTGCTGGCTTATTCGAACCACCCGTGGGTTGAACCTAAGGCAAGATATGAAGTTCGACCATTAAGTCTGTGCAATTTTGACTTGGTGATGCGTGAACTTTTTGATCAATGGCCCGATGCAATCGTAAATTGTGCTGCAGTTTCATCCCCCGATCAGGTCGATCAGAATCCCCAATTGGCTCATTTAATTAATGTCGAAGCAGCCCGAAAATTGGCTGAAATTTCTTCCCACCTTGGTGCCAGACATATGCACATCTCAACCGATATGGTATTTGATGGTTCGTCATCGCCCTACCGTTCCACAGATCCAACCAATCCTTTGAGCGAATATGGTAGACAAAAATTAGAGGCAGAGAAGCAGGTACTGAGAGTTACGGATCAAAATTTGGTTGTTTTACGGATTACTTTACTGAATGGAAACAGTCCGCGCGGAAACCGCAGTCCGCACGAAAGAATCCTCAACGCAATGGCCAACGGACAAAAATCCACTCTCTTTACCGATGAGTACAGGCAAACAAGTTCTGCGGAAAATGTGGCTCAATTATTGATCGAGTTAATCGAGCGACCCAATCTCAATGGGCTTTTTCATTGGTGTGGATCGGAAGTAGTTACCCGGTACGAATTGGGCCGAAAAATTTTACAACGATTTGGATTTGATGATCAATATTTAGAGGCATCCACCTTAGCGGATTTTCATGAGAAAGTGGGAGAAAGGCCAGCCCGTCTAACATTTGAACTAGCCCCTTTGGTAAGTAAGGTAAAAACGAAACCAGCCACCTTGGAAGAACAACTTGATGAGATGCATTTACCAAGCAGTCTATATTCGTGGTATCGCAAAAATGTTGATCACCCAGGCATTTACCATCCTAGATTTTAAATGAGTCTATACCACCTACCTTACCGAAAAGAAGCGGGAGCCCAAAATATGGCTACCGATATGTGGCTTTTAAATCGGGCAGAGGAATGGGGTGGGCCCATTTTTCGCAGGTATGGATGGATTGTGCCTCAGATTACTTTCGGCTATGGACAAAAAGCCGCCTGGGTCATTAAAGAAACCGGTCAGCAAATAACTAACCTTACCCGCAGGCCGACGGGTGGCGGTATTGTACGTCATGGCCTTGATCTCACCTATTGTTTGATTGTTCCCCGGTCCAGCAAAGGCAGCCTGGTGCCCCCTATGGATTTTTATGCCCAGATCCACAGAAGATGGGGAGACGCCTTGGTTCAACAAGGGGTAAAAAACACCCTGATGCCATGCCCGGAAAAGTCCCAAGGGGGCATACCTGGAGATTGTTTTAATGAACCTGTGGGCCGGGACTTAATGGACGAACATGGAAGGCACAAGCTGGGCGGTGCAGCGATGAAAAAAACAAGGCAGGGGGTGCTCGTTCAGGGAACCTTGGAACTGGGTGCTTGGCCAGAACTGGTTCACGAAGATCTAGAGAATCATTTTTTGGCTGGCATTGCCCAGGATCTGGGGGAAGAGATTACCTCGAAGGAATGGTCTGTGAACCTGGATTCGGAAAGAGAGAAGATGGTCCAGATTTATTCATCGCTCAACTGGAACCAGGACCGAAAAAGTAGTCCCTAAACTCAGCGAACTAAGGTAAGCACATTTTCTACATGTCTAGTTTGAGGGAATAAATCAAAAGGTTGTGCCGCGATTGCTCGGTAACCTGCCTCTAAAAGAATCTGAGCGTCCCTTGCCTGAGTAGCAGGCTCACAAGATACATATACGATTCGGGATGGCGAAAAGGCAATGGCCTGTTGTAAAAAATCGGGGTCGCAACCGCGCCTGGGAGGATCTATGATTAGTGCTGCTGACCCAGAAAACCATTTCATTTCATCAAATATGGATGAGGCTTCTCCAAGGAAAAACTGAGCGTTTTCTATCCGGTTAATTTGGGCATTTGTGCGAGCTCCTTCAAACCCTTCACGGCTAATTTCAATGCCGACAACCTGCTGGAATCGGGAGGCCGCACTAAGCCCAAAAAGCCCGCCACCACAATAAGCATCGACCAAAAGGTTATTTTCATCAGCGTTGGCTTGATCCACAACATATTCGACCAGTTGGGGAAGGATGTAAGGATTATTTTGAAAAAATTCTCCCGCTTTAAAATGAAAGATAAGATCGCCCACTTGCTCACTTACCATTTGCTTGGGGTTGGTAACCACACCCTCCATAACCTCGCGAAGTAATAAAGTGCCGCCCTTCTTCTTTTTAGGAGCCTTTTTCAGTTCCTCGCGGGCTTCGGGTAGGGCTTGGTTAATTGCATCGGTAGCAATTGGGCAATGGCTAACATCGACGAGGGCTCTTCTGGATCCATTTTTTAAAAAACCAATCTTAAGGTCCTCGCCCTGTCGACCACCCTGATAATGCGGGGTGAGTTTGGAGCGGTAACCAAAGGGTTTGGGCGAGGGTACCACGGGTTGGACCGAAACCGCTACTTTTCCAATCCGAACCAACGAGTTTTCCACCTGTTGTTGCTTCCAGAGAAGTTGGGCTTCGTAATGTGCTCCCTGATATTGGCACCCTCCGCAGGAGCCATGTAATTTACAGACTGGATCGATTCTGTCCTTGGAAGGAGTGATCACTTCTACCAAGTCTCCCTGCGAATAATTGCTGTGGTTACGAAAAATTCTGGCTTTCACTTTTTCGCCGGGCCAGCAAAAAGGGACTTGAATGACCCAACCTTCATCCCGTCCCACACCAATCCCCAAATTAGTAATGTCGGATATGACTAACTCAAGCTCGTGATGATAGGGGTAGGGGTGTGCAATGAAGCCTTTGGGTTCACGATTCATATATTCATGGTTCGTAACGGGCTCGCCCTTGATCGGCAAAACCCTTTTTTATAGAAAGATGAATTTCTCCATCGATAGCCCTGCCAATCC
>Ga0181568_10002206_pt1 | contig 17710 bp, 15 predicted proteins | sample 101ome_20_FD_133758 | JGI IMG/M metagenome (GOLD analysis project Ga0181568, IMG submission 133758) | Coastal salt marsh microbial communities from the Groves Creek Marsh, Skidaway Island, Georgia - 101404AT metaG (megahit assembly) | ecosystem: Environmental > Aquatic > Marine > Intertidal... | reverse complement strand
TTATCCAGTCGGAGGAGAGTCAATATTTATATCTATTTATAATTTTGCCAACGGTCTATTTAGTTTGAGGGAGCCAAGAAATCTCTTTAAGGAGCTTTTTGATCTTAAAAATACACCTGAGGGAAGAGAACTTCAATGGAGACAAAGACTTTCTACTGAGACCGTGTACAACCTTGCATCAAAAAGAGATTATGTAAATGCATTACAGTACTTTCTGGTTGCTGCTTGGAATGACAGAGTAGTCTTAAATGACGCAGAGAGTATAAAGAACGCCAAGTCAATTGATATTCATTTACCTAATGATGGAGTAATTAGCCTCAATCTTAAGAAGTTTCAAAACTTTAGTACTATCTCAGATCTTCCCGAGGCTTTTAAAGACTTCTGGATCAATATGAGTGCAGAAGACAGCTCTAACTGGGATCAATTACTTAGCATGATGCCTAATGGTGCACAAGATGGAGATATTATTGATAATCTACCAAGATCAAATGTGTTCTCAGACATCGTTGCAACAGTTGCCCAAGAAGAGATAAAAGCACTCAACAGCCTATTAAACGAAAGTACTACAAACTCTTCTATAGCTCCAGGTGTTGTATCAAAAGTTAAATTGAAATTAGAATTTTGGACGGAATTATTGCCTGAAGCTTTGAACAAAACAATTGGTGCTGGTACCTATAATAAGTTAAACCAATTAGCTGATGAGCTTCAAAAAGGACGAGTAGCAAGTGGTTGACTCTAAACTCATTTCTCAGAAAGATACAACAGTTGAAGTAATTGATTTTAGAAAAGATCATATTAGAGATTTATTTGCAAACTCTCTGCCAGATCAGGCATTACAAAAATTAATAACTGAAAAATCTGGCGATAGTTTTTTAGGATTAAGCAGACCGTTTAAGCTAATAACTATTCCCCACGAAGATGATATTGATTACCTAATAAAAGGAAACCAGGCAAAACAAAGCAGATGGGATATCTGGGAACGTTTACTGTCTGAATCAAATCTAAATTTAGAAATTATTATTTTATTCACAGACAGCTTGCCAGAATATAAAGTATCAAGAAATAGATTATTTTTACCAGAATTTTTAACAGAAAAAAGAATACGTATCATCTGGTGTTCTTCCCTAAATGGAATATTCTGGAGTCAAAATTATCAAAACTACCCTTCCGCATTACTTCATTGGAAATCTGATAATGTGTTACAGGGAAATTTCGAAGCCCTAGTTAAACCCCTAACTGTTCCTGAAATATTTGAGCATGTTTTTACATCAACAAAACCAGGTGAGATTTATAACCCTGGTCTTCGCCAGGCAGCTTTCGGATCAGGCTATAAAAAAGAAGGAAAAGACATATTATTTGAAGCTGCAAAACATATAACAGGCTCAGGTAACTTGTTGACCTCTGAATCTACAGAGTTCCCAAAAATACCTATCTCTGATTTTTACAAAGGCAATCTTAACCCCGCACTTCCAGCGTACAAAGAGGGGATATTTGCAGAAATTGATTCAGTCGGAAAGAAGTCCCTAGACATGTGTCGATTATTTGGTGCAACTAACAGTATTGTATCTAAAGATCAGATTCCTTCATTTTCGCAACGGTTAGAAAAAACTTATAAAGAATATATTTCAACTATATCTACATTTGTGAAGTCATTACATAAAACAAAAGACAACGTCTCAAGTCTCGTGTGTTCTATAGATGCTAAAGACGGGTTTGATGAAGAAGAGTATGTAAAGATTATTGAAAACAACATTGATTTTTACTCTTCGAAGCCATCTATTCCATCTCACGAACGCCCGATCAGGGTTTCATCAGCAATATTTTTAAACATATTAAATGGCTTAAAAAAAGGTAACAATATTAAAGAGTACAAAATACTTCTTAATAAATTAATAAAAGAGATTACTCCTAAGACAAAACACAGTACCAAAACAGAGATTGATAAAATCTGGTCACCTCTTACACAAAATGGAGGATTACTGAATTCAAATATCGACTTCAATAAATTGGAGAAAGAAGTTAAGAAACTTTTTGGAAATAGAATAGTTAGGGTTTTCTTTAATTTTCCATGGTCGATTCTTGATAAGAAAAAGATAATGATTTTTATAATGTCTTTTGTAACAATTGTGTTGTCAACTTTTTGGGCAGTGTCTACATTCATTGCTGGAGATCCTGGAGACGATCCAGTTTTTGGTTCCTCTGGTTCTGAAAGGGTAGATACCTTTGTTACTGACCTGTTTCGCAATACACAGTGGGAGACAGTACTACTCGACTTTGTTGGGGTAGCTGTACTCTTATGGGTTTTGATATATCTTATAGCTCGTCACATCATAAGAAATATTGAAAAAGTTGGAAGAAAACTCAACATAGCACAGATACCTGAAATCATTAGAGATGCAAAAGTGTCACTTTGGAAAACATTAATCAACGACTGGGTATTAGCAGGAGATCGTTATGAGGTTGTAAATTATTTAGAATCCATTGTGAAAATCTTGGAGCAAGTCGAAGAGTTGTTAGTAGAAAATTACTTACAAATTGAAGATGATGAAAATCTTATCTTCCAGAACAGACATTTAGAACCAAACCCAGTATTAGAGATCAATCTGAACTCTGTTTCAGAGAATGGAATTTATAAAGATTTTGAAGGCTCAGTAAGCATTTTGAAATCTGATTTAGTCTCTCTTTTAGAGTTATCGTTTGATCAAGAGTGGATGAAGATTAGAGGAGCTATAGGTAGAAATCTTGTTCCCGAGCGAATTATTGAGAACTTTAAAAAGAATCTTGTAGAGTTTGAGCAGAGAACAATTAATAACTCAATATTAGATTCAAAAGTTGCACTTACTTCTGAAGGTAAAGAACAACGAGAACAGATTGTAAAAAATCTTTGGTCTGAAGGCGATTACTCACGAGATAAAGTACTAGATCTTATGGAACTTACTGAAGATGCGGAACTTGTTCATTTCTTGAACTCTGAAGAGGTCTCGTTACTTAACGGCAGATCAGAGGGTATTAAACTATTTCGCTTTGCACCATTAGTTCTTGACCTACCTGTGTATCCAAATTTTATACGAACAAAAGAAAGTAAAGTAGCTGGAATCATGCGGCTTGTTCCAATGGCAATTCAGTTTGATTATTTACGATACTCAACAATTAGAGAGGAATTTGAATCGGTCATTTAGTATGTCAAAAATAAAATTTATACCACTAATAGAAGAGATACACAGACTATCAAAAAAGGTATCTTCAGATCTTCCTTTTCACGCAACAGGAATAGAGAAACAGCTACAAGAAGCACTTGCTTATGAGTTTAGAAAAGCACCTAAATCTGTTGAAGCAGTTAGGGAGTTTTTCTCTGAAATATATTACAAAGATTTTCCCGTCAAAGACTATAGACCCGACTTCGTACTGTTTCCTGACAAGTCTTGGAAACTCGATAGAACATTAATAGTAGAAACAAAGTTTGGTTCTCTACGAGAACTTGCCTCTGGAAGAGAAGAGCTGTTTAGATATTTATACTCTGCTCAGCAAAGTCCAATCAAAGACCTAAGGAGTGCTGATATGGGTGTATTAATCTGGTGGGAGTCAAGGGGAACAGATATGCCATCTGGTGGTACAAAAGCAGATAGAGATACGTTGCTTGATATTGAAACTGCTGAGTACATGCCACCCGATTTCCAGGTAGTTGTTGAAGTCTGGTCTGTTAGTGATGATAAAAGAAAGAAATTTAAAAAAATACTATCTTATTGACTGAAGAGTCCTGTTTCCAAAACATCGCTTGATATTATTTAATCTTGTGAAGAGTTTATTTCAACCTTACACTCAGTTTTCAACTCTTTTTGTTCTCCAAAGTTAATTTTTGCCTCAATCGATCCAAGATCAGCTTCAGTATTCAGTAGTTCGAATGCAATACCTATTTTAAAATCATAATTAATCATTTCTCTAAACAAAGGGTTACTATCAGCTTGCAAAAAAAAGGTATATTCTGAAACAGAGTCTTTAAAAATAATTTCTATTTTTTGCAAAGGCTCAATCAGACCACGCCATGAAAAATTATATATATAAAGCTCATTAGCAGAGACTGTTATTGGGCAATTTGTTATCAAAAAAGTTTCGGTATTATTCTGATTCTGATCATTATTTTGGTAAATCTTATCATTTAAGAGCTCTGCTAAAGAATAGTTTGCTTTGTAATCATCATATACACCTGTAAATGTAACTAAACAAATAAACGTGTAAGAATCTTTATTGTTGACTCCAACATCAGTCATAAACCAATAGGAAAGAGGTTCGTGATCATCAGGATTTATAGTATTGCGGACTCCTTCTTTGAACTCTACGTTAATCAAATCTTCAAAAATAATTGTAGAATTAAAACAAAAATCATCCATATATCTCTCAAATTCAATCTCAGTATTGAAAGTATTTTTAGAAATTTTATTTATGCCTATAACTTCATGATCGTGATCGTAATAACAAGGAACTTGACTGATTTTTCTAAATAAAATATCTTCGTTAGGGTCAAATAAGTCCTTTTTAGATGTAAAAAACTCTGGTCTTGTTATGCAGTCTCCAACAGAAAGATCTTTGACATAATTTTCACTTATCATATTGTCTACCAAGTATCTGTCTAAGTCAAAATCATCTAATGGGTATGACCAAGTCAACCAACCTTCACCATTTATTTCTTGCTTAACTACTAGACACAAAAGGCCTATTTCACTCAAGTCATCGGTGTATAGATACAAGACATTCCATTCAAAAGTTGTTTTATTTCCTAAATTAAAATTATCAAAAAAATACTGAGCACATTTACGGTTTTCTATCGTCATCAATTCAATTATTTGATCAAAGTTCTTTTTACCATCATCACCTCTGTCAAAATATGTCATAGTGTCAACATATAAAACTTCTGCTTCATGTAGCTCATTACAGCCCACATACTCATAGTGCATTTCTTTAACTAGGTTTGAAGTTTCATCATCTATATGCTGAGGTCCCCAATAAAGTTGATTGTTTGAAAAATCTTGTAACCCCCAAACTCCTTCAATTCCTTCTACAAAGGAAGAAATATTTGTACTCTTAATGCATGATTTGTCGACAAAAATATTTTCATTGACAACAGTAGGGTCTGAATTTGAAACACTGGAGCTTGGTGCGATTGTATTAATATTTGTATTGTTATTCTGAGAGCCTACAAACACGAAATACGCAAGCAAAGGGATGGCTATCAGAGACCAACCAAAACCTCTCTGAAGGTTATCCAAAAATTTCTTACTTGATTTATTTTCTCTCGTTTGTTTACTGCTTATTTCCTCTACCAATTCTTTTACAAATTTTTTGACTATTAAACCCCTGAGTTCTCCATTGAGCTCTCTCAACGGATTTTTCTCAGAATTTGGAGCTTGATACAAAGAAATTTCCTCATTTACTCCTTCAGCTGAATCAACAAATATTGGAAGAACAAGGTAATCATTATCTTTTCTTTTTCGTTCTAATATTTTTGGAATTTCTACTTCATTAATAAATTGACTCGTAACAAAATTTTTAGACAAGAACAAAATTGCTCCTGAACTTTCCTCTATTATTTTTTCTATTTTATCTCTATATTTTTCACCTAAATTTATTGTGCCTGGTGATTGATCAATTTTGAGATCTATATTTGTATTTGACCTAAGACTTTCAGATTTTATTTTAAGTTGATTGTCTAGCTCTAATTTAAAACTTGCAACATACTCATAATCTTCTCTTGCATAACATACAAAAAAACTATTGCTCATAGAAAAATACTACTCAAACAAAATACTCAAAAAAAGATAAATAACATTATTTAATCTGATTAAAAGTTTTAGAATAACTTTTATGGATTACAGAACATTTTTTAATAAAGAAGAGTGGGACCTGCTTCGTGCAGCTCCTTTTAATGTACAAGTACTTGTATCTCAGGCTGACCAAGATCGTGAACTAGATGAGATAGGACCACTGTTGGATATTCTTATGACCTATAGCGGAGACCCTTTTGTTGAGGAAGTATTTAGAGATACATTAGAGGCAACAGAGGAATCAAGATTAGAAGTTGAGCCAAGAGTGGCTTTAGACCAGGTCTCATTAGCTGTACAACTAATCAAAGACAATATAGCTAACAGTACACTTGGTGAAGATACGTTAGATATCTTTTGTGCTCAGTTATTAGATATTGCAGAACAAACTGCTGCTGCTGATCTAGAGGGATTAGAAGCCGAAGAAGACAGCATTATTAATTTACTTAAACAAAAATTTTCTTAATTTTAGAACTGCTAATATTTAAGAACACAGCTCACTTGTAAAAGTGTATGTGTCATTAACACCATTGAATATGAAATTATTGTCCCAAGACATCTGATTGTAATATGGATTAATAGAAACCATCTTTCTAAACTCAACAGAATCTCCTTCATTTACACTAAAACTAAACAGACCAGAGCTCCCCGAACTTATGGCAGTTCCACTAGATACAAGATCTGCCCACCCACTGCTGTTGGTATTTTTTTGAACATGCCAGTATCCTGTACCTCCACTTACTTGCGTTGCTTGTAGTGAAACATCAATACTACTTCCATTTATGGAGCAAGATAGATACCCTCCGTAGTTAAGTCCTGAATTTGTTCCAACATTGTAAAACCAACTATAACCATGCCAAGAACCAAGATTGTGAGATGCAGGACACGGGTCATCGGAGTAATCAGTCCAACGATTGTCACAAGAAACACTATTATTTAAAATATCATAGAACATTTCTGGAGGATTTGATGTACCTGACCTTAGACTTACAGAATACAGTTGGTACCTGCCGACTTGTCTACACTCTGGTATCCAATCACCAAAATCAGGTGAAGTCATTGAGCTTGATGAGAGATTGTTTCCTTTCCCGAAACTGCATAGATCATTGGTACTTAAATTTTTAAAAAATAATTTTATTCTTTCATTACTACCCCAACCAGATGTTCCTGGATCTGCTGAAAAATTATAAGTTATCGTTGCACTGTCGTAGAGATAACATCCTCCATTGCCAGCACTAAATCCTGGACAAGACATTGATAATGAACTAAGAGAAGGTCCAGTCTGTGCAGGTACTGCAATAATTTCAGTTATATATGCATTATTAAAAAAACTATGAGAATAAGTTTTTACAGAGGAACTGGATATGTTCTCGTAAACACTTCCGTTGTTACTATATTCAACATTAAAATTAGAGTTGTCCAACTTAATATCAACTCTATTAAGTGCAAAAAGTGTTCCTACCTGTGTATTTTCTGACCAGTTATCACCACCAGCAACTGTACAAGTTCCACTTCCACTAAAAATAGAATTAGACTTTGAAGGCAATATTGAACTACATCCAATTAAGCCTGCATTACTTCTTTCCATTGTGAATCTTAAATAATTTTCATCAAGATTATATCCAGCTGGATCAATAGTAAACGTAAATGAAAATGTAATTGCATTTCCAAATTCTGATTGACCAGGTCCTGTAAATGAAAAACTAGTTAGTTGAGGATAGCTTGGAGGAGGTATGGTAGTTGTACTGGAGGTTGTAGTTGTACTGGAGGTTGTAGTTGTATAAATTGAGTTGCTAACATTGTTTGAAGAAGTATTCCCAGAAGTGTCATACCCATAAACTTCAAAATTATTATATGAACCTGGCGTTAATCCTGTAACACTGTAAGAAGTTGAAGTAGTACTACCTATCAAATTATCGTTATTGAATATTTTGTATTCTGATATCCCAACATTGTCCTCAAAGTAATCCCAGTTAAGAGTCAATGAGCTATCCGTTACATTGCTAATTGTTAGTCTTGATGAAGTTCTAAAAGGTCTTGACGTATCAGACACAGAGTCATTGTTTGGAGCAACTGTAGTAGTCGGAGAAAGTGTAGTAGTCGGAGAAACTGTAGTAGTAGGAGCAACTGTAGTAGTCGGAGAAACTGTAGTAGTCGGAGCACTTGAAGCAAGAGTTGTAGTTGTTGAAGTTTCATCAGTTAAAGAAGCAATAAAATCTTCAGCATTTTGAGATATTGAATCATCTAAATCTAAATCTACTTCTGTATTTAATTCATTTACCTCTTCAATACTTTCAATAAGTGCATCATCAGCTCCAAGATCTTCCAAGTTATCAATACTATTTAGCTGACCTGCTAGAAACCTCACTGTAGCAGTATCATTTTCCTCAACTGTCTCACCAACTACTTGTTGATATGCTGCAATTAATACTCTTGCAAAAGCATCTGTTCTAGTAAATAAAAACAAACTCATTACTACAGCAAGCCCAATACTCAAATTGCGTATCCTTTGTTTTCTACTGATTTTTGAAAGCATCGTCTCTCCTGGAGAGAGGGTTCCGCCTTCTAAAATGTGAGAAATATTGGCGTTGGCTGTTTTATAAAAATGTTTCTTTTTTCTATTGGTGAGCTTCCTTATAGTAGTTCTTTGTTGTTCGTCATAAAGTTGGAAAAACTCAAGAAAATTTACTTCCTCTTTTGTTTCTAGTGGGGTAAAAGAGTAATTGTTTAATAGTTCTTCATCTATATCCTCTAAGAATATTGGAAAGAAATTAAAGTTATCTTCTTTATCGGCATATCTCTTTGCAATTAATGGAAGCTCTAAGGTTCTAATTGGAGATTCTGGGTTTAAAGCATTTTTCGTAAGAAATAAAATAGCACCATTTGAGTCATTAATTTTATTCCTGATATTTTGTTTCCAGGGTTTATTGAACTCAATCTCTTCATCATCAATGAGAATTTCAAAATCTCGGAACGTATCAATAGATCTAAATTCAGCGACATCTATCGCATCTTTTCTTGAATATGATATAAAAACGCTTTTACTCATATATTAAAAATAATTCTGATTGTCTTAAAAAGAAAATACTATTTAGAAATTTGGTAAGTTTTTTGAATTTGTAGTTAATGACCATGACTTGTGCTCGTTAGAGATCCTGTTTTCAACATCTTCAACGAATTCAACGAATACATTTTCGTCTTTTTTTACATCATTGTCACTATCGTTTATTTTGTTTAAGCTTTCTCTAAGATCATTAGCACTTTTTTTATAGGTTATGCTTAATCTCTCGTGTTGAAACACACTGTTCATTGATTCCAACATAAAACCAAGAGCTACTGCTATAGAAAACCAGTCTGAATCATTTATAAAACTTAGACTAGACCAATCAAACAATTTAACAACACCAACAAGAAGACCTGCTGTAACAGTTAATGCAAATCCCCATCGATATCGTTTTTCTTTATTTTTCATGATCAAAGATTTTTTTTCATACCAACTTAATTGATCTTCAATTCTCCTAGTTTTATAAACTTCTAATCTCTCAGCGAATAACTTATCTCTCTCAGCGGTAGTATTGGCATCTATTTCTAATGTAAACTCAATTGGAGATCCTCCAACTTCAAGAATATTGTCCCTATATTCAGAGATCTTCTCCTGGATGTTTTTCTCAAAAAGTTCTTTGTAATATTCTTCACCTACTTCATCATTACATGGGTAGTCACCACCACCAACAATGTACTTATACCACTCAGACTTTATTGATTCTGCAATGACTCTGGTATATGTCCATTGCTCGTTAAGATTTCTTGTACTTTTTATAACATATAAAAGTAACGAGACAGCAGTAAAAGTTAACCCAATACCTAGTGGTAGTTTCTCTCTAAGTGCCAGATCTACAAAAGCAGCACCTAGAAATAGGGTTATTAGGAATGCGTTAGTAAGCGTAGAATTTGCTTTTTTCAATTGAACTGATTTAGCATCAAATTCTTGACCTATTTCAGCATTAAATTGTGGAATTATTTTATTCATTTCTTTGATTATCATACATTAGTTACTAGCGACAAGTTTTAATAATTTTTTATAATTTTTCGAAGAAAATATTAAAAGCTACTTCAGCAGCTACTTCATTCTCAATAGTCGCAAACAATTTATTACTAATTTCTCCAATTGCATTAAGGGTCTCTTCAACATCTTCTCTTGAGCTAAAAACCTCCTCTTTTGCAAGAGCATTAACGTTTAAACTTTTCTTATTAAGATGTTCTTTAATTGCCTTACCTTTGAGTTGTAGATTTTGTTCAGTAGCAGATTTCAGACATTCTTTGACCGCTTCCTCCACAATGATTTGGTCACTCTGATCTAAATCCTGAATAGAGAGTTTTTGATCTATATCTAATGGAAACTGTACTTGACCATAAATTTTGAAGACTTTTTCAATTAGAAATTCATCAGGTAGAAAGTCAGGAATTAAATCGATAAATATTGTCTCTAGTGTATTTGGCGTTATATCAGTTGGTAAACTTGTACAAATTATCTCCATCATCTCAACAAGTTGTTCTGTTGTATAAATTCTTGATGCCTGTTTAGCACCCTCTTTAGGTGGCGACTCTTTGAAGTTTCCAACTAGCCCAATCGCTACTTCGATTTCATCATTAGTGGGATCCCTTTCTTCTGGAAATTTATCTGAAATAGTGAAATAATCTGCTTTTAATCCGAGTTGATCAGTCCTATTTCTTACTATGTTATTGCTATCATCATCTGCAATATCTTCAATCCTTCTAAGCAACCTATCGATGACTGTTCTCTCCCTATTATTTATCAATACTCTCTTTATTGTTTGATTTAAGTTTCTATTTATATGTTGCTCACCATTTTTAAATACTTCTTTTAAATTAACAAAAGTATTGTTTTCACTTGTCGATAATAGATGGGCGTTAACATCAAGAAATAGTGTTGTAGCACCTTCATCGCCATTGTGATCAATTCTGTATTTATTGTATGCCCATTGATTGTATCCTTTGTTTTTTAAGACTTGTTTACAATGTATTTCTAATTTTTCGTAAAAATCTTTTAAAACCCTATCTGACAACGCAGAAAAGTAATCAGAAGGTGTTGTGCTTTCAAGATCTAGATCATTCCAGGCTTCAATAAGCTTCTCTCTATTATTTTTTGATATATCTGCAGGATTAGTTGTAAAGTCTTCCATTTACTCATTTTATTAAAAACTTATCGCTAGTAAATAGTGTATGAAAGAAACAAACTTAATTTACGAAAGAATTGAAGAAAAGATCAAAGAAAACAATGGTTTTGATGAACTGGTTATTTTTGATATAGAGAATGTATACGGTAACAAATCAGCAAGAACTAAAAATAAAGATAGAAAAAATCTAAAAATTAATAGAGCAAAAAGGCGTCTTAAAAATTTTGATAACTACTTTAATTTAACTAGAAACTCACTCTTGATCATTTCAGCTAACAGAAGGCTTTTAGAAGATTTAGATAAATGGTATTTTGATGAAAGCCCACCTGTTGAGATTTTAATAAGCGCTAAAGGAGAAGATGGAGCAGATCTAGCCCTAATTGATTCAGCAGAGTTCATATTAGAGTCAGATTTAATCTCCAACTTCAAAGAGGTCGTTGTGGCTTCAGGTGATCATATTTTTACTCCTTTAATCAGAAAGCTAAAAGAAAAGAAAATTAAATACACAACTGTTTCTCACGAAGGAAGCGGATTATCAAACAAGATTCTAAAAAATAGTGAAAATCACGTAGTACTTGATCAAGAACTTGAGTATGCCGCCTAAACACCATAGAGGAGATTGACAATTGGATAGTTACAACCCTTTTACCGCCCCAGAAGATCCTTTTGATGAAGAAGTTCAACAACCTTTAGCAGAATCTCAAGACAGTAAAATTTATAATCTATTGAAACCAGTTGCTCTAGTAGCATTTTCAATAGTTTTTGTGATAGCAACGATTTCTTTATTCACAAGACCAGCAACAGAGATAATTGTTATACAAGAAACACCTGATAAACCTGAGGTGATTAAACAAGAACCTATCGTAGATAATACTTTTCCAGAGACAACAACTACCACTACCACCACAACAATTTTTATTTCTCCACCTACAACACCTCCACAAAACATAACAAGTCTTCCAGTAGATGCTAGCCAGGAAGACATTATCGATAAAACAGTTCAAGTTGTTGCTTACGATTGCGTAATTAACGAATATGAGAGCCCTTATATAGGTTTAGGATCTGGTGTCCTTGTATCCGACAAGGGACATGTTTTAACTAATGCACATGTGCTTGAAAATTGCAGTGGACAGATTTATATTGCTACGGTACAAAATGTAGATTCTAAAAGTGAAATTACCTATACTGCAGAACTATTGAAGATCGATTCTGATCTAGATTTAGCTTTATTATTAATAAAATCAAGCATTGCAAGCAGTAGTCCACCAGGTAATTTTAAATACTTCGAGATGAAATCAAGTGCAGAGCTAGAACTAGGCGAATCAGTTGAGATATGGGGCTATCCCTCATCTAGAGGAGATGGTGAATCTTATTCTTTGAACATAAACCTAACTAAAGGTACTGTAAGCGGTTTTGAACAAGACAGTTCCTACAAACGAGGCTGGATCGTAACAGATGCAGATATATCATATGGCAACTCAGGCGGTGCAGCTTTAGATAGTCTTGGGAGGCTAATTGGAATGCCAACATTTGGTGTTACAGAGGGTGCGTCGTGGATTGGGTATCTGCGAACATCTGATGTGCTAAAAGATTGGTCAAAAGAATTTATTGTTATAGAGGAAGAAATAGATTTTTCTGGATTACCAAGATTAGAAATTAAAGAAATAGATCTAAATGCAATTCCTAGATATAACCGTGAAGAGTGGAATTCATGGATTGACGAAGATCAGGACTGTCAAAACACAAGACATGAAGTACTTCAACTTGAAAGCTTTGTTACCGTCTTATTCTCAAACGACAACCTGTGTTATGTGCGGTCTGGTAAGTGGTTTGATCCATATAACGGAGAATATATATATTTTGCTAGTGATTTAGATATTGATCATTTTGTGCCATTGTACAACGCACATATCTCAGGTGGTTGGGAATGGAGCGAAGAGAAAAAAACAGATTTTGCAAATAATATAGAAGACCCAGATATGTTAATTGCGGTAAGAAACACCACTAACAGAGAAAAAAGTGCTTCATCACCTGATGAATGGAAACCAGAAAACCAGGTGTATTGGTGTGAATACGCATACGACTGGATAAGAATTAAATATGAGTGGAATTTAAGTGTAACAAAGGCTGAGTGGGAAACTCTAGTCAGCATGATAGAAACTTGTCCAGATTTTTTAAGTTATGAAAATGCGCAAAATAAATATCAGATATTGTCAGAAACAAAAATTACTCTCTATGAAAAGAGACCCTAGGGTTACAAATGATGAAATATGATAATCTGTTTATATTGAACATGAAAAAGCTTTTTAAAAAACAAGTATTTATTTCTTATGCCCGTAAAGACAAAGAATATGTGGAGTCTTTCATCAAAAACGGCCAAAACAGAGGTTTTGAAATTTTTGTTGATGAGACAGACAAACAACCTGGGAGCAACTGGAAGGAGCGAATATTAGATAAAATTCACTATTCAGATGCAGCTTTTTTATTCATATCCAAAAACTCTTTAAGAGAAGACTCTCCAATTAGAGAACTAGAGATACCTGAGTTTATTTACCAAAATAATACAAAGAGTAAAAGATTCGGATTATTTCCAAAAAATAAATTTCAATTTTTCCCAGTATTTATTGATTATGTAGATCAAAATGTAATTGATAACTTCAATTTTAAATCATTAAAAACTGGGGAATTTGAAAACTTGTTTAGCAATTATGATATTTGGAATCTAGAGGCAAACGACAAATCAAATAAAGACAACAAAATGCCTTCAGCTATGTCCAGAGACGAACTAAACGCATTTTGGGCTGAACTTAATTTACAAATGACCAATGCTGTTAAAGGAAGAAAAATAACAAAAATGGGCTCTGTAGATAGTTGGACCTCCAATAGAAAAGATGCAACACAGTACATATTTAACTCTATTAAAAGGATTATCGGATATATATTTTTGATTTCCGTTATTGGATATTTATTATTTTTAAATAACCAAGAGTCAGATCAAACTAGTGAGGTTTTTAACATTGGGCCAGAATCTGTGAGAATCGCTGCTTTAAATACTGGTGACTGTTTTGATTTAGTAAATAAAGATGAAGAGATTGGTTGGAATACTTATGTCCAATACAGAGCATGTGATTTACTTCATGATGGTGAAGTATTTTACCGTGAAAATCAGCTTGATTTTGGTGATAACCAAGTCAGCTACACTAACCTCCTTAATTTATTTACACAAACTTGTAATAATGAATTTTCAATTTATCAGAATTCAACAAAGCTTCCAGATAGCTATGAGATACAATACTATTGGGATACAGAGTCCCAAGCATTAGGCACAAAACCATTCGATATGCTTTGTTTGACTCTTTACGAAAAAAGAACAACAGGATCATATGTTGAAGACATAACAGGAGTAAGTATATTGCTCCCAAATCCAGGAAATAAATATGATTGTGATGATTTTGATTCTAAAGAGGATGCTCAAATATGGTTTGATTTATATTTTGACGACTATGGAGATGTTGCATTATTAGATATAAACAATAACGGAGTAGCTTGTGATGAAATTAGGAGTAGTGAAACATCAACAGAATCCGAAGAAACCACAACAACAACTTTAGAAACATCTACCACAACAACAACTTTGCCTACAGAAACTAACGTTGAAAATACAGTCCAAAGCTTTGAAGATATTGGTTTTAATTTAAATGATGCTGTTAGGAACAGTAAGAACAAAGAGGCTTTAACCAATTATTTTGACATACCTAACAGGGCAAGCTCCTGGTCAAATTTTAGTGGCTTGAGAATAGAGACACACTGGAAAACAGGTATATTTCTAAAGTGGAACGGGTGTGATTACACAATGGGTTGTATTTATAAGTTATCAATTAATGGTGTAAACTTTGGATCTCATTTCTACGATGGAACATATTACACAACCAACAACAATATTTTTATTGGCGGCATCAATGAAAGCGCAAGCTATGAAATCAAACTTGAACCTGTAGATGCTATGTATCAAACGTATCCACCAGTTTATTTAAGGTTTAATGGATCTGATTGGACTACTGATGACAGTTTTAACCCAGGGTGGCCACTAGTAAATGAAGTTGGTGGATTTAAAATATATGCTGATCAAAATAATTGGAAACCCCCTCAGTCCACATCTATTCCAAAAATATCTATTGGAGATCAAGGCAGTTCATATGGATTTACACTATTAGAGTGGGACATAACACGTAACTACACACATTCGTTGTTATTTGCAGATAATGAGTTGATAGGAATTTTAGGCAATATCCCTCCACAATTTATACAAATTGAAAAATCTTTACTAGCCGATCAGACATTAAACGGAAAGACGATCACGTTAATTGCTTTTGATTCTCCTGTAATGCCCGGAGCTTCATATGTTTTTGAATACAGCGATTAAAAAATAAATTGTAAAACATCTAACTGAAATAGTTAAGAACAACCATCACATTTTGAAGGCAATAGATCAATTTCCTCTTCATGTAATCTAAACAATTTGAGTGTTCTTCTATGTTTTTGACAGTTTACTATCAGAGAGTTTGAATCAATCTCTAATCCAACTTTTAAGACCTGGCCTTCATTTCCGTATTCTTCAAAACATTCAACACATGATATCCAAAAATCAGCGTCTAATTCTAAATTCTCCATTTTTATTCACTCTTCCTCAAAGTAATCATCAAACATTTCATCGTCATAGAAATTTTCTGCGTAAAACCTATTTTTTTTCCTGTTTCTATAAGATCTGTAGGCTATGAAACCTAAAATCCATGGCCATAAAGGGTTGTTTTCTTCTTCCATACTTATTACTAGCGGAAAGTTTTACTGACTATACTTTTACAAGCCAAATGCTGCACTTAGATGTGCGTGAGAGTTTCCTTTGTCGTATTTTATTTTCATTTTTTCAAGTGTTGGTTTGTTACAATATACTTTTTTATTTAATTTGTAGTATCGTGCTTCAATATATTGTTTAGTATTCAAATCATTCTCAATTTCTTCCGTAAGATTTTTATCAAAATTTTTTAATTTATCTAAAAACTGACCTAGGTTTTTTATATTCTTTGAAAGCAAGTAAGGATTTAAGTCTGTAGATTCTGTAGACGGAAATTGGTTTTTGTCCTCTATTCCAATCCTTACTGATCTATCACGAATTTCAACTTTCATCAGACACTACCTCACCTGTTTCAAAATCGACTGCAACTACATTTGGGTTATGACATGCACAGTCGTTCCACTCGTGCATCTTTTCTACTGTTTCCTGGCTAGGTAAAAATCCGTAGTCCATTGTGTTGACAACAAAAGTGGTCTTACCATTTTCATCTGGTAATTGATCGGATGCTAGCCTGACTGCTTGATCGTAGCTTTCAGCCTCGACTAGATATTCAAACTGTACCTCAAATATGTATTTCTTTTTCTTACTCATATACCTTTTACTAGCGACAAGTTTTTTTGAATAGTTGATCTAGAAAACTTGTCGCTAGTAATTAGTGAAAGGAAAAAATGATAGATTTAACAGAAGAATTTTTTACTGAAATATATCCAAAATATAGAGAAATAGCTCGCAGTATTAACGACGACAAAGTTCTTAATAAGGATATTACGGGAAACTGTGCAGTACTTTCTGTTAGAGGAAAACCTAATGTTCGTAGTTTAAGTAAATTAATCTCTTCAAATGGATTTAAACCTACAGTTCTAGAGTTTGAGGATGTTCTCAGATCAAAAGGAAGAGTTCAAAAGAAACTTAAAAATATAGACATATTAATAAGCCACACCAAAGATACTCCCGTACATTTATTCTCAGGTTCAGAGAATGACCACTATGAAAAGTTTTTAGGAAAAGATGGAATTCTAGTAAGAACAAAATTCTCCAACTATAAGATCACACCAGATGAACTACTAAGAGTTTTATTTTTGTATATCCAAACAACAGAAAATTTAGATAGTCATTTTCAAGATTCTACTAATTACAAAAATATTGAATCTCTTTTATTTCCAGTAGACATAAAAGAAACAGCTGAATATAGCCAAATACTTCATACATACAAATTTGAAAAAGGATTAACAGATATTAGACCTGTCCCACACAAGGAAAAGAAGCCTCTTTTATCTTTTATGCAAAAAAGGAATACCAAAGAGACGTCTCAGTTAATTAAATTCACATTTATATGTAATGAAAAAATTGAAAAAAGATATCTAAGACTACTCGAAACCGAACTCAACAACATTTTTACTACATATGGTAGAAACGATTTAAAGGCAAACGTTCAAACAGTTTATGAAGGAAAGATACTGGTAAGTGCTGCATGATACTTTATACGTTTTTATTTATGTCATTCAGAAAAGCTATATTTACTACAAATAGAAATTACAAATGTAAATGTTAAAGAGAAATATTGTACTACTCCTAGTTTGGAACTTTTTTTGGCTTGGGTTCGCAGTTGATCAGATTCAAATCTCTGTTGAAGCATTACAACAGTCAAATAATATTTATGGAGACAAGGTTGTTGTTGACAGAAATGGAACTAAATTTTTAGTTGAGAAAAATAGGTTAAAATATGTCTTTTAACTATTTACTATTCCATACTCCCAGTCAAGTATGCCACCAATATCAAATACATTTGTGTATCCAAGATCAACAAGTTTTTTAGCAGCTTGTGCACTTCTATTACCACTTCT
>Ga0181568_10002203_pt1 | contig 17715 bp, 18 predicted proteins | sample 101ome_20_FD_133758 | JGI IMG/M metagenome (GOLD analysis project Ga0181568, IMG submission 133758) | Coastal salt marsh microbial communities from the Groves Creek Marsh, Skidaway Island, Georgia - 101404AT metaG (megahit assembly) | ecosystem: Environmental > Aquatic > Marine > Intertidal... | reverse complement strand
TTGAGTATGAATACAAATGCAGGTGCTAGAGATGAGAATTGGTGGCAAGAACTTGCTAAAATTTATGGCAGGATGGGTGCTGTAATTTTTAGCGTAGATGGGTTGCAAGATACCAATCATATCTACAGACAAGGTGTAGTTTGGGAAAACGTAGAAAGATCAATGCGTAGTTGTACAAGTGCAGGTGGTAGAGGCCGCTGGGATTTTTTAATTTTTGAACATAATCAACATCAAGTAGAAGAAGCGGAGCGTCTTAGTAAAGAATGGGGTTTTGAAAAATTTATTAAGAAAAAAACTGGTCGATTTGTAACGGCAAATGTTGAAGCAAAGGACACACATCAAGCAGTTAATAAAAAAGGTAAAAAGACTGCAGAACTTGCAAAACCTAAAGACAAATTTCAAAATACTGCTGTAAAAAAGTTACCTACTATATTAGAAAATTATGGCACTATGGACAATTATTATGATGTAGTTCCAATAAATTGTAAAGTAAAGAACGAAGGCAGTTTGTTTATAACTGCAGAAGGACTAGCATTACCTTGTTGTTGGACAGCAGGAAGGATGTATAAATGGTGGCATGAAGATCCTAAAATAGAACAAGTTTGGGATTTTATTAAAGATAAGTCAGCAATTGATGCAAAAAAAGGTTTGCAAAAAGTTTTTGAATCAAATGTTTTTAAAAATATAGAAAATAGCTGGACAAAGAATAGTTGTAAAGAAGGAAAATTAAAAGTTTGTGCAATAAAATGTGGAAAAGAGTTTGATTCTTTTACTGCTCAATTTATATAAGTATTTATTATGCATATCATTACTATACATGCTTTAAAAAATGCAAATTTAGGCATAGCTGAAATACCAAAAAATGCATCAACATTATTTCATCAAATTAATATTTATCGTACAGAACGTGCTTTTAAAACCAAAGAAATGAAATATATAGATTTGTAGACATTTTTACTAACTGCTAATAAGAGAGCCAGTTTACATAGGTCTGGGATTGATTCACGTGAACTACGTGTTTCAGGATTTACCAAACGAAATAAGTTTACTGTTGTAGTTTATTTACGTAATCCTTATAAAAGATTTATAAGCGCATTGTACGAAGAATTAGTTCATGGAGAGATAGAGCATGAAATATGGAAAAAAATAAATCCAAATAGACAATTTTTGACCATGAAAATATTAGAAGAAAACTTTGCTAATTTAGATTTTAATAGTATAGATCATACAGTATTACAAAGTACTTTAATTGATTTAAATCATAAATATTGCAATTATGATTTTTTTTATAATCCAGAAAGTTTAGGTGTTATAGTAGAGAAATATAATATTTGCAAAGCAGACGAATTACGGCCGGTTAATGAAACTGCAAAAAACGAAATTAAATCTTATTTTGTAAATTGGATGCATGAAACTGGAATACTAGAAAAAAATAAAGATATAATTTATAAATATTTAAAACCAGATTATGACTTATTAAATTTTATAAAAACAAAATGGGGATTTAGCTATGGTAGATATAATTGATAATTTAAAAACCAAAATACAAACTAAGTTTTTTTCAGATAAAGAAGTAGATAAAGAATTAATTTTAAATGCTTTAAAAGCAACTCATAAATATGTACCTAGTAGAGATATGAAAGTTCCTTATAAGGTGAAAGTTCTTGGACCAACAGAGGAAGATTGGAAATACAAAAAAGAATTATATTCCTACACACGATGCGGAGATAATTTTAATGACCCGGATTTTGATTTTTTTAATGAACAAGTTTTAGCGCCATATGTTGTTTGTTTTTATAATTCTGATGATATAATGTCTAAGTTTGAGCTTGGTATGTTTGCGATAACATTCTTAAGTGAATGCACTAAGCAAGGATTAGATGTAGGTTTTTGCGGCTCGTTTGGCAGCTGGCCTGAACGCCCTTTATGTGCATTGGGAATAGGATATGGAATAAAACCAGAGAATGGAAAACTTTATGAGCAAGAAATTTATAAAAATAAATTTTGGAATACTGACCAGAAGATTAGTTATTTTATACAAGGATATCACTTCGTTGACGGCAGAAAATCGTCAATAACAAATAAAAAGGCCAAGGGATACATAAAATGGAAACATTGGAAATAGCATATTACAAAATATCTTCATTCATTTTTTCAACTTTATCTATATATTCTTTACTCCAATTATTGTAGTAACCTTTTTTATTTAAGTTTATTCTTGCTTGCTTTAATTTAAGCTTGTCTTGCATAAAAATTATGTTGTATTTCATGTTATTAAAAGAAATATTTTCGATTTTTTCTTTTACCTCAAGGTGATCTGTCAAAAATATAAAATTGGCATAATTTTTGTTTAATTCTTTTTTTATTTTTTTTAATAAATTTGAATCAATGTTATTATTCATTTTAATAAGCGCAACATCATAAGAAAAATTATGCCAATTGTTAGCAATTTCGTCTATTTTTTTGTAAATATTTTCATGATTAGAAAAATCATACAAAATTTTATTGTCTACTAATGCTTTTCTTGCATATGGACACTTAGGTAAATTGTTAAAAAAACTGTCAGTTATGGATAAGTCATTTAATATCCAATTTTCTATATATTTTTTAAAATTTTTTAAATCTTCCATTTTTTGTTATGAATAAATCACAAATCACAATTGATATAGATAGTAAATACAAGTTTATTTATACCCATTTAATTTATCCCGATAATATAACCGATTGTATGTATGAACCATTTGAGAGCGGATATCCGATTATCTTAGATAATTATAAAATTAAAAACTTTAATTATGATTATTTTTATGAGTTTCCTTTTTGGTTTACAGAAAAAAATGAATGGGAAAAACCATGGTATCCTAGTGATATAAAAAAAGGTACTCCTATGCAATATGTAGCTATTGATAATGACATTTTTTTAAAAGAGCATAAAAGTGCATTTATTGCATGGGACCAATTTTATAAAGCTTGTTTTCCAGATTATAAAGCAAAAAACAAAACTTTATCTCACAGATATAACCAATTGATAGTTAATAAATTACATTTGGATTTGTTAGATGCTGATCATACTGGATATGATCAACAGATGCGAATGTTTTTAAATCTAGATACAAAAAAACCTAGAATATTAGCTTTTTCGTATACAGTCGAGCAACTATTTGTAATTTTTTATAATAAAAAAAATTTATACCAACTTGATAAATCAAATGTAAATAAATTTATATCAGAATTAAGAGATAGATGTATTTGGAATGATGAAAAAAATGATTTTTTTACTTTACCAAGGCACTATATTACTTTAAATCCAGGAGCAATCTGGATTTTTAATTCACAATGGATTTCTCATCAGATTATTTTTGGTAATAAGTTACAGTGTTTTGAGGTTGATATTGAACCTTTTTCATTACATCAGCCAAATAAATCGATTTCAAATATTATAAAAAATTTGTAATTACTTGTTTGATAGATTTTCTTCGATTTGGACAACCTCGGGAAATACATCTACAATATTATTATTACGATGTAAATCATAAAATTTAGTCACTTTTAGAAAGTTTTTCATATTATTTAGATTGTATTCACTATTGTTTCCAAAAAGAATGATATCATGTATTGCATCATGGAAATCTTCAGTTAAATATTTTATGTTATCTTTACAAATTTCATTCCACAATTCATTTAATTGTTTTTTTTGTTTTTCTATAAGCCAATTTGGAGCAAAGCTCATACTGTAATATTTTGGAGCGACTAATTGATTAGAACTCATTCCTATTTGATAATTGTTTTTTTTGCAGTAATTATATATAAATCTAAAAAAATCTGCTATGTGTAATGAATTAATGATTTGATTAACAGTTGTAACTCTTACTCTAATTTGTTTTCTTTGCAATGTATGAGCAAATTGTACTAGTTGGTCAAAATTTTCCCAAATATGGTGCCATTTACTAGGAGGACGTAAATAATCGTTCATTATTCCGTACCCTTCTAATGAACAAGATACTACAACACGTTTAAATTGTTCTAATTTTTCTAACCAATTTTGATTTAGATTTGTCATATTTGTATAAAATGATAAAGAAATATTTTTTGCATTATCTGTTGAAATACATTCGTTTAGTAATTTAAACATATCTGCGTTTACTGTAGGCTCTCCTCCGATAACTTTTATAGAACGTACATTTGGAAGTAAAGGTAAAAAGTTTTCCCAATCAATACCATTTTCTAATAAGGCAGCTTTTTTGTCAATTTTATTGTCTCTCCAGTCTTCTTCCTTTAAAAATGAGTTTGATGGATTTGACGTGTCTATAATTTTATTTTCTATCATTTCGGCTCTTTCTACCGAAACAAGATGGCTCGCATGACCGGCGCACATTTGACAGTGTAAATTACATAAATTGCCTAATCTAAAATCAAAATCAATTGGTTGTTTACTTGAATAATTATTTTTTTTACTATTTGCAATTAATTCTGGAATAGAGTTTTGTTTTTGCCGATTTTCATGTATACGCGAACTTGTTATTCCAGAATCTTCTAAATTTTTACAATTTTTGCAATCCTTGTGCCATGACCCGTTTATCATAGTTTTTCTTACATTTTTAAGATAATCTGAATTCCATATTTCTTGCATAGATTTATTTTTTTGAGAAATAGGAATGTCAGGATCCTCTGCCATGCAGCATAATCTGTATTCTTTAGTATTGTAAGTGCTATATTGTGTAAACGGAATAGTACAAAAGCCATTAGGTATAGTCATTTTTGATTCTTAGTTTAGATAAATTTTTTTAAATAAATTAATATTAATATTTACCCTATGTAAAAGAATTATGTTATTTTTTGATTATACTAAATTTGTGGAATTTAATATTACAAATCATTGTAATGCAAAATGTCCATTATGTCCAAGATTTGTTAATGAAACAGAAAATGTAAAAGTGCCTTTAATACATTTATCAAAAAATGTGATTATTGATACATTTAAAAATTATAAAAATATTTTATTTTGTGGAGATTTTGGAGATCCTTTAATGCACCCTGATATTGAAGAAATAATTAAAGCTTCGTTTGATTTAGGAGTAATTTTATGGATTCATACCAATGGCGGATTAAGGAATAACGATTTTTTTTATACAATTGCAACTTTTTATCCAAATGTCAAAATAACATTTTCAATTGACGGTTTGAAAGATACAAATCATATTTATAGGAAAAATGTAGATTTTGATTTAGCTTTTAGTAATTTATTAACTTTTGCAAAATATTCTGTAAAAAAAGTTGCAGATTTAGAAGATAGCGATATAAGATATTTAAAGCCAAAAGAATTAATACAATTTTCAAGGAACGATATTTCGGATATTTTAGATGAACCGAGATGTAGTTGGAAGTTTATATGCTTTACCTATAATTATAAACAAATTGATGAAGTTTTTGCGTTTTGCCAAGAACATAATATAAAGTTTATTGGTAGAATAAATAGAAGAGATTACAATAAAAAATTCCAATATACTATTAAAGATAAAAAAATTATACAAGAAATTAATAAAAAGTTTGACAAATGGAGTTTGATACAGAAACATTTAGTAAATCCCTAGTAAATTGCAAGACTAACGGTGCCCTAATAGGGACTAATGGAAAAGTTTGGCCTTGTTGTTTTGTTCATGATGTTATAGAAGAATTTGGTTTATTAGATAATCCTATTAATAAATATTTTATAGAAGATAAAGATTGGAACAACATTTATAAAAAATCTTTAAAAGAAATTTGTGAACATGAAGTTTTTACAAAACACTTTAATGTACAAGATTTCTGTAATAAAAATTCTATTAATCCTATATGCTTAAAAAATTGTAAAAAATGATTTCAGATACATTTTGTGCGCTGCCCTGGTTACATTTATCATCTAGACCTGATGGAAAAATGAGAACTTGTTGTACATCAAATGCAAGTTCAGTCCAAGATCCTGACTCGTCTAATAAGATAGGAGGCGGAGAAGTAGGTGTAGTAAAAAATGATGACGGTATTCCTGCAAATTTTAATACCACAAGTCTAACAGATGCATGGAATTCGTCTTACATGCGTAATGTTAGGAAAATGATGTTACGTGGAGAAAAACCTTCTCCATGTTTGAAATGTTATAAAGAAGAAGATGCAGGACATCGTTCTAAACGCAATTGGGAAACAGATTATTGGTCTTCTAGGTATGATTTATCTGCAATGGCAAACGCTACACAAGAGGATGGAAGTATAGAGCCAAAAATTCGTTATATCGATTTAAGAATGGGATCTAAATGTCAACTTGCTTGCGTAATGTGTTCGCCACACGATTCTTCTGGTTGGATTAAAGAATGGCAAGAAATATTTCCGCAAATTCAAGATGAAAAATTAAAAAATACATCTCAATGGTACAATAAAGGCAAGGTCCATGGTGCATCTTATAACTGGCATATAAATAATCCAAGATTTTGGAAAGAATTAATGGAACAAGTGCCGCATATGTATCAATTATATTTTGCTGGCGGCGAAAGTCTTATTATCGATGAACACTATGATTTGTTAGAAGAATGCATTAAACAAGGGTTTGCAAAAAAAATAGAATTAAGATATAATTCTAATGCAGTTGAGTGGAGGGATGATTTATTCGATTTATGGAAAGAGTTTAAAAGAGTAAGGTTCCATTACTCTATAGATGCAAATGGAGAAAGAAACAATTATATAAGATATCCTAGTGATTGGAAACATCAAGAAGAAGTATTTTGGAAACTAGACGAAACAACTGATAATGTAGAGGTAACAACAGCTACAACAATAATGTTATTAAATATTGGTTATATTCCTGAATTTGTTCAATGGAAAGTCACTCAAGGATTTAAAAAAATTAATTGCTGGCCACTCGGAGCAGGTGGAATAAATATGCATTTTGCTTATTGGCCGCCGCAACTAAATGTTAAAGTTCTTCCTAAAGATATAAAAGAAAAAATTACAAATAAGTACGAGCACGAATTTTATCCTTGGTGTCGAGAAAATTGGCAATTATTTACAGGCGTAAAAGAATCAGGAATAGATTACAACACTTGGAATGAGGCTGTGTATGGAATAAAGAGATATAAAGGATTAATTAGTTTTATGAATGCTGAAGATTGGTCTCAACGTTTACCAGAGACAAAAGAATATTTGTCTTTAGTTAACAAAACTAGAAATTGGGATGCAAAATTTTGTATTAATTTTCCATTATTGGCAGATATTATATGAAAAAAGCATTGATACTTGGAACAAGCCATAGCTTTGCTATATGTGTTGGTCATAAAAAAGCAATAGGCAAGGCATCCCAATTAATTAGTGGAAGATGGCACGATTATCTTAAAACCGAATATGGGTATGAAGTAACAAATATATCTCAGGCAGGAACCTCCCCGGCTATGCAGTTAGCAGCCCTACTTTTATACTTAGAACAAAATCCAGAAGAACGATGGGATATAGCAATACTTGAAGGTAGAAATATAGAATATTCTATGAGTATGGTAATTCCTCAACAAGACACAGACGGTGGTATTATTGAATCTAATAAAGATTATACAATGTTTATTCCACAATTTAGAGATTATCAGGTAGAAAAACCAAAAAAGTATCAGCATCGTTTACTAAATGAAAAGGTGATACAAAAATATGCTTTGTCTTATTTTAGATCTCCTTTACAATCTATTGATACATATTCTATTAATTTAGCTATATTAACTGTATTAGAAACAGTATCTACTAATGTTAGATTTTTTACTGTAGATTGTTTGTCACAATCTCATGTGTATGATAGGAAATGGTTTAACATTTTGTTAAAAAAATGGCTTATAGTTGATTGTACTCCGTTTACTGATTCCTGTAATTGTGGGCACCCTAATCTAAAAGGACATTACCATATTTGGAAAGAATTCATTAAACCAAATTTGTTAGAAATATTAGAAAAACAATGAAAAAAGCATTAATACTTGGAACAAGCCATAGCGTTTCAATATGTAAAAAAGATGTAAATGACGATTGGCGCACCAGCCGTTTAGAAAAAGGAAGATGGCATGATTATTTAAGAACAGAATTAGGATATGAAGTAACAAATATTTCTGCTGGAGGTGCTAATCCTCCTATGCAATTAGCAGCATTAACTATGTATTTGAGCAACAATCCAGACGAAACTTGGGATTTAGCGTTGCTAGAAGGAAGGAGTACAGAACCATACATTAATATTCCAGATGTATATAAGGATTATGGAAGGATTTATTTTTCTGAAAATTTAGAAGATTCTCGAATATTAAATACTGATCTCATTAAACACGAAGTAGATTATAGTTATGATATTAACAAATTTGGAATAGCAAATTATTCTCCGTTGCAGAAAAATGCAAAGAATCACAATGCACTTTTTGAAACTGTAACTAAATATTGCCATTCAATTCCTCACAGTATAGAAGTTCATGGATTAAATAGAGCAATTTTAACATTGTTAGAAACTAGAGCAAAAACTGTTAAAATGTGGAAATATTCTAGTGTTGTAGATTATTTAAGTATTGAAGGAAAGTGGGAAAAATACTTTTTCCAAGAATGGTGTTCACAATATCAATTATTTCCTAATAAAAAAAATCAAATTTATGGAATACAAATTGAAGATCCTTTGTTATTATGTGCTTGTAAACATTTGAATGAAGAAGGACACAAATATATTTGGAAAAATCATATTAAACCAGCTTTAGAGATATTAAATTTATGACAACATTTACTGAATTTCAGCCATTAAAAGAAATTATTGTAGGATCAACTTTTGATTTTAATAATTTTAAAAATTTACCAGATAAAGAAACCTATGATTGTTTTAGAAAAATTAACGAAGAAACTGCAGAAGATTTAGAAGAATTAGTTAAAATATTACAAAGTTTTGGTGTAAAAGTTTATAGACCAAATAATTTAGCAAATTATGATTGTAATTATGATGCAATCAAAACACCTTGGTTTAAAATGGCTTTTCCTAATCACCCGTTAATGCCAAGAGATGTATTAGGAGTTTTTGGTGATACAATATTAGAAATGTTTACTGGTTCAACAGGTAGATTTTTTGAAAATCTATCTTATAGAGATATTTGTCAAGGTTTTTTTGATAAAGGTTATCGATGGTGTAGCATGCCGATGCCTTTGATGTCCGATAGTAACATTGTTTACAAAGAAAGCAATCAAATATTATATCATGCAGCAAATATAATTAAATGTGGTAAAGATTTGTTTTACACACATAGTGGAAAGGATCATCAAAGAGGCAAAGGAACAAATCAAGGACTAGAATGGATAAAAAAAGAACTAGGAAATAGTTATAGATGGAATAATATTAATGTTGGAGGGCATTGTGACGGAAAAGTAGCTTTGCTGCAACCTGGATTAGCTATGACATGGAATGAATCATGGATACCGCCGAAAATGCATAAATGGGATATTTTAGAGGTTGATAGTAAAACAGTTTTACCAGATAGTTTTTTAAATATTAGGAAACAACGCTGGTATAAAAATTTTATTCAAGAATATTTAGATCATTGGATTGGATATGTAGATGAAACAGTGTTTGATGTAAATGTTTTGTCAATAGACGAAAACAATATAATTTTTACAGGAAAAAATTCACAGGTATTTAAAATATTAGAAAAAAGAGGTATAAATCCTATTTATTGGAATTTTAGACATCAATATTTTTGGGACGGAGGAGTTCATTGTGTGACACAAGATTTAGTTAGAAAAGGAAATCAAGAGGATTATTTTGAATGATGCATATTGTGTAGCTCCGTGGAAAGGACTTTTTATAGATACAAGTGGAAATGTTAAGCCAGATGGGATATATAAAAAATCTCTCGGTAATCTTAACACAAGCACACTTATGGACATATGGAATGGAAACGAATGGTATGTTCTTAGGAATGATAGTTTAAAATTTAATTTAAATCAAGGTTGCTTGCATTGTGCTAATAAGGAAAAATTATCAGGTCATAGTAGGAGAATGTTTTTTGAAACATTTTTTGGCGAAAAGTTAGAAAAAAATGATTTAGAATTAAGTACAAATTTTACTAAATATGATGCTTATCGACCAATAATTAAAGATATAGATAATCCAGATTTTATTTTTTTAGATATCATTACTAGTAATAAATGTAATTTAAAATGTATACATTGTTCGTCCGCTGTAAGTACTTCATGGAAGCACGATGATAAAAAGCTTGTTAAAAATGATTTTTTTAAGAATGTTAGATCAGTAAAAGATTATTGCTTAATATCTGATAAGATTATAGAAAACTTATTTAATAATAGTTTTTGTTTGCAAAATCTAAGATATGTTTCTTTAAGAGGCGGAGAGCCATTATACGAATTACAAAATGTCAAGATATTAGAAAAACTTATTGAGTTAGGTTGGAATAAAAATATAGTTCTTGACATAAGCACAAATGGAACAGTTGATGATAAAGAAATTTTTGATTTGCTAGCAAAATTTAAAGGTGTTATATTTTATGTTAGTATAGAAGGATGTGACGAATTATATCAATATTGTAGAGGAGGAACATTATATGATTTTTCAACGGTTGAGAAAGTAGTTTATCAATTAAAAAACATATCTTGTACACAGGAAATATGCCTTACATATACTACTATGGCTCCTAATATTTTTAATATTAAAAAAACATGGAATTTAATTAATAAGTATATAGATTTTTGTACATTTAGTTTTACGAATACTGTTTCTGAACCAAACTATTTAAGTTTGCACGTATTAAATGCAGAAATGAAAAAAAAGGCAATAGGGTTGTTAGAAGGCATTCCGGAAGTTATTAAAACAGGTTTTAGATCTCCGTACAGTTTAGGTATAGAAAATCTAAAAACAAGTTTAGAAAATCCGGTTCACCCAAGGCAAAAAGAATTATGGATAATGTTTAAAGAGTACATAAATTGTTTAGATAAAATTAGAAATACAGATTTTTTATCTGTAGAACCTATTTATAAGGAATTTTGGAATGTATGAAGATTTTTCGTTTTTATTTGGAAATTATTTAGGAACTACTGGCAATTCTGCAAAAGTTAGGAAATGTAAAACACATTTAAAAAATCTAGTGCGTAAAGATATATTATCTCAGTCTTTAGATGTACAAGATGAATTTCTGTCATTTTATCCTGAATGGATAAAATCTAGTAAACTTAATACTGTGTCTGGGTTAGATACTTTTCCTTTTAGATTTGTAAGTTTGGGTACTACCCAAACTTTAGATTGGTTTATATTTAATGCGTTGAAAGAAAAGAGGACAATAAGACTTTTTAGAGGAGAATATCCTTATAATAGAGATATTTTTAATTTTGATTTTAAGCGTGATTTTATTGACGATAGACCGCTAGAAGAAGGAGATTCAGTTATTATAAGTGCTCCTTTTTCAGCAACAGGAAATATGCATGAAGAGTATGATGATTTAATGGCAACATGTAATAATTTAAATATTCCCGTTATGGTTGATTGTGCATGGTTTGGAACTTGTTATAATATGGATATTGATTTAGAATGGGATTGTATTAAGGTTGTTGCGTTTAGTACAACAAAGGGTTTAAATACAGGAGATTATCGAGCTGGAATTGCTTTTAGTAAATGGAATTATGGTCCTTTAGCAATTCAAACAGAATGGCATCATGGAATTCATTTAAATGTCTATTTAAGTTTAGCGTTAATGAAAGAATTTTCTCCAGATACAGTTCCAGAAATGTATAAAGATATACAAGCATATGTTTGTCATTACTATAATTTAAAACCTAGTAATACAGTGCATATAGCTTCGACGTTAAGTGAAAATTTAGATTGGAATTATTTTTTAAGGGACGGAAGGTATATTAGAGTGAATATTAAAGATATTTTGTTAGATGCCTATGAGGAACGTGCTTGGCAAAAGTAATTGTACCGTGGTGTTTGTATCCATTTAAACATGAAATGTTATCAACTAATCAAAAACCTTCGCCTTGCTGTAGGTTTGATAAAAGTCAACTTTCGGATTCTGATGTAGTGGTTGATAATTCTGGTTTTTATTTTCAAGACATAAGAAATAAAATTTTAAAAAATGTAATTCCTGAAGGGTGCTATAATTGTGTACAACAAGAAAAGTTTAATAAAAATAGCATGCGGATTCAGTCATTTAATGAATTTTCAAATTCTTCAGATTTAGAAATTGAAGGAATGGAAATAATGGTTGGCAGGCATTGTAATCTAGCATGTTTTAGTTGTAATTCTGAATACTCTACATTATGGGATGAGTTTGAAGTTGATAAAAGTAATTGGAAAACAAAAGAATTAGATATTGATAATATATCAATAGAGAAATTTAAATACTTAAAAATTTTAAAAATTACAGGTGGAGAGCCATTTTTACATAGACAATTTTTAAATTTATGTGATAGATTAGTAAAAGCAGATTTGTCAAAAAATATAGAATTAGAAATTTTTACAAATTGTACTTGGTTTCCTAGTAAAGTTAATTTTGAGCAATTATTAACTTTTAAAAAATTATGTATAAGTTTAAGCTTAGACGGTATTAAAGAAGTTAATGATGTACTTAGATCGCCTAGTAAATGGAATACAGTAGAAAAAGTTGTAGAAAAATGGTTATATTTTAGGAAAAATAAAAATAATGTAATATGTAAGATTGCTCATACAATTAGTTTACAAAACGTATTATATTTGCCAGAAATTATAAATTTTGCAGATACATTAGGACTTAGAATTATGCCGCAGTTGGTATTTGATCCTGATTATATGTCTATTATGGCAGCACCTGCTGGTATTAAAAATAAAATTTTATCTATATTAAAAGGAAAAACTCAAAATTTAGATACAGATAATAAAAAAAGAGTTTATACTTTAGTATATGATGCATTAGAAAATAAAAGCAGTATTGATAAAGATATAGATTATAATTTTTTTTATAAAATGGCTGATATAAAAAAAACTAATTATCGACATTTAAAAGAATACATGGATTTAATAAATGAAACTACTAAATGATTTAGAATCATGTAGTCCTACATTTTGTGCTATTCCTTTTTACCATATTTATGGCAGTGCTTCTGGAGATATTGTTCCATGTTGTGAAGCGCAAGAAACAATTATGAATTATGTAGGTTCAAATATAATTGATACATGGAATAATGATAATTATAAAAAATTAAGACAACAATTAATAAAAGGAGAATATCCTGAGGCTTGTAACGTATGTTGGCATAATGAAAAAAATAACATACATAGTAATAGACTGTCAATGTTTAATCATGCAGAATACAATTATGCAAAAAATGTTCAAACAGTTAATGAAGATGGCTCTGTAAATTTGCCTCCTACTTTTGTAGAATTAAAAGTAAGCAATTTTTGTAATTTACATTGTAAAATGTGCTCGCCTTTAAGTAGTTATAAGAGAACTAGTATTGATGGAGATATCTTACAGAACTTTTCAGACAAATGGAAAGCTGATTTAGAAAATCCTAAAAAGTTATTTGATGATTTATGTAATTGGCCCGAGCTATGGCAACATGTTGAAACTTTGCAATTTAGTGGAGGAGAGCCAATTATTAATGATGAACATTATAAATTAATAGAAAGCATTCCAGAAGAATACAAAAAAAATATAAGACTAAGATATGCAACTAATTTAACTTATTTGAAATTTAAAAAATATGATTTAATTGATATTTGGTCTAAATTTAAACATGTTAATATTAAAGTTAGTATAGATGGACTCTATGATGTTTATAACTATATTAGATTAGGAGCTAATTGGAATGATGTTATTGGTAATATTAACATTTTAATTAAAAATAAACCCGATCATATACATGTAGCTACTGGTTTAACTGTACAAGCTTACAATATTTTTCAAGTTCCTGAATATTATGATTTTTTTAAAGATTACAAGTTATCTTTTTGTGATTCGTTTTTACTACAAACTCCTAAATATTTAAATATTACGGTTTTTCCGGATAATTTTAAAGATAAACTTATAAAAAAATTATCTAATCACTGGCATGACAGATGTAATAAATATGCAGATTATTTAGAAAAAAATACTGCCAATGATAAGATCAAAAATAAATTTCAAAGATACACAAGAGATTTTGAAAATAAATATCCAGATTTGCCTAAATTAAATGATTTAATAGAGGAATATTTATGAAAAATGATACATTTTGTGTATTGCCCTGGATGCATCTTGCAACCAATTCTAGTGGAAATTTACGAGTTTGTTGTAATTCAACACCAGGAAAAAATCTTATTAGAAAGGATGATGGTTCGCCTTATAAATTATATAGTGATGATTTACTTGAAGCCTGGAATTCTCCTGTATATGAGAAAATTCGGCAAGAATTTTTAAATGGTGAAAAACCTGATATGTGCGAGAGATGTTTTAGAGAGGAAGCAGTAGGAATTGAAAGTGCTAGGCAATTTGTCAATTCAAAATGGAAAGAAGATTTACAATATGAGGACAACGCTCCTTTTAACATTAAGTACATTGATTTAAGATTAGGTAATTTATGTAATTTAAAATGCAGAATGTGTAATCCTTTTGCAAGCAATCAGTGGATAAAAGAATGGTCTTTAATTAACGAAGCTTTAACTACTGACGAAGTAAGTAGATTAAAAAAAATGGGTTGGCCTGAGTATCAAAAAACATGGGAAAATATTATTCCTTTACTACATTCTGTAGAGGAAATTTATTTAACTGGTGGCGAACCTACGATAATAAAAGAACAGCATAAAATTCTAGACTATTGTATTGAAAATAAAATAGCAAAAAATATAAAGTTAAAATATAACACAAATTTAACTAATATTCCTGAACATTTAATTAATAAATGGAAGCAATTTAAAGTAGTACAGTTGAATTGCTCAATTGATGCAGTAGGAGATTTAGATAGATATATAAGATACCCTTCGGATTGGAAAACTATTGAGCAGAATTTTACAGATTTAAATAATTTAAATAATGTTAACACAGAGATACATTGTACAGTTCAAATGTATAATATATTAAGGATACAAGAGTTAATAGAGTGGGTATTGTTAAAAAATTGTAAAATCTATTTTAACATATTAAATCATCCAGATTGCTTAAATATCAGAGTATTACCTGTTAACTTAAAAGAAGTAGTAGCTAATAATCTTAAAATTTATTATGATGTTCCTAAGGTAAAAGGAATTATTGATTACATGATGGCAGAAGATTGGATCGATAAATTAGAAGATTTTTTGAAATATACAAAGAAATTAGATAATTCGCGTGACGAGAGTTTTATAAATTTAATACCGGAGTTTAAAGATGTATTTTAGAAAAAGATTTTATAAAGATGACTACCTTTCTCAAACATATGACGATGGTGTTTATATGTCACGGAAAAGAGCTAGAGGTTTTCCTCGAGTAATTGCTGACTTTGTAGATCGTTTAGTAAATGATCCATTATATAACAATCTTAATCCTTCATTAGTTGAAATTGGTATTGGTACAGGAGACGTTTTTAAAGTTTGGGATAATCATTTCCGTGGAAATATCTATGGATTAGATATTTTTCATCCAACCTCTGACCAAATAAATTTAGAGTATGAATATTATTTTGACAATGTAAAATTAGTTAAGATGCAATTAGAAAATTACGAGTCCGCACGTAGAATACCTATGCACAGACCACAGATTAAATTCTTTTATGGATTTAACGGATATGATACAGAATCAGCTGAAAACTTAGTTAAAGTCAACGGCAGAAATATTGACATTGTTATAGATGATTCTGATCCAGGTGGTCGATCAATGGAAAAATTTTTACCTACATGGAAAAATTTAATAGCACCAAATGGTTTATTAATAAGCGAAACTATTTATGGAAATGGTACACCTGAACTTGCAAAATTATCAAATGAAGAAAGACTTGTGTTATTAAAGAGAGCAGCTAGTCAAGGTTATGTATGTTTTGATACTAGTAAGTTTGCTGATATTGAGGATGATAATCCACTAACAAATGGTATTGTATGTAAACATTTAGCAGTATGGTCGCCTAATTTAAAATTTTATGATTCAGTTTTTGAAAAATACGAAGATTGTATAATTAATTTTTAATTTATAAGGAAATTTTTTTAATGAAAATTGGAGTCTTTGGAGATAGTTATGCTTATAAGGAGCCCACACCTGAGTTAGTAGATTATATAGAAGATAATAAGTTATTTTCTGGCAAGTTGAAAGATAGAATTGTTGAAAATATTTATAAAGACAGATATTTTTGGCATGACTATTTGCAAGAAAAAGGACACGAAGTAATTGATTTTGCTTTAGGCGGAACAGATATTTATTATTCTTATTTTCAGTGGAAGTACAATCATCAAGTTTGTGATAAATGTATATTTGTTGTAACAAGTCCTTATAGATATTCTATTAGAGATAAAAAAAAAGTAACGGGTAAAGATGAGAGAAAGTATTGGCATGCAGTAACATGTTATGACGATGCTAAAGAAAAAGTAGATAACAGTACAAATTTAATAGATAAAAGGCTTGCCGAAGCATTTCTTAAATATTATCGAGAAATTCAAATTAGAGATAGGCATAGGCAACAAATATTTAATAAGTTGATGTTAGAAGATATAAAAAGACAAAGACCAAATACGTTGTTTATTCCAGCAATTTCGGAAACAGAACCGTGCCTAAATAATATCTATGCACAAGAAGTAGAAAAGGCAGAGATCGATCCTTGCGAAACATTTGATTTAAGGCTAGGTCATTTAACTAGTCAAAATCAATATTTGTTAGGAAAACAAGTGTATAATGCTATTGAAAAAGGAGTAAAAGAATTTGTAGTAAATCTTAACGATTATAATTTTAATTTTTCTAATGAAACTATAAAAAAGAATTGGCCTAATAAAAAAACAATGAAACAAACAATCTTAGAACTTTACAGTGATGAATGATTTAAAATGGTCTAGTTATGATTTTACTAAAATACCTTTCGAAGATTTGGTACAAGTCGGTCAAAGAACTTTGTTATACAGGGATCTTTTTACAGTATCTTGGTTGCTAGGTAGATATTGTAATTATCGTTGTTCATACTGTTGGCCGTATGCTAGATCTAATTCAAAAGATCATCGACCTACAAAACTATGTTTAATGACCATAGATGAAATAAAGAGGCAAGCAAGGATTAACGGATTTAATAGTTTCCATTTTAGCTTGTCTGGTGGTGAGCCTACATTTCATCCAGGGTATTTAGACATCCTAAAATACCTTGCAGACGATGTTCCTAATACTAATTACACAAGTATACATATGACTAGTAATTGTTCTAGACCATTAGAATGGTTTGAACAATATGTTGAATATGCAAAACCATTTCATAGGGCAAGTATCACTGCAAGTTTACATACTGAACATGTTTGCACAAAAGAACAGATGCAAGATTTTGCAGATAAGCTAATACTTTGTCAGGAAAACGATGTGCAAGTTACAATCAATCAAGTTATGGTACCAGAATGGTTTGATAGAGATTGGGAAAATGCGTTATTTTTTCATGAACAAGGAATAAATGTAACACTTAAACCACAAAGTGATCCTACTGCTAGTCGTGTTGTTGATGGTTATACAGATGAACAGCTAAAAAAATTATGGAATGGAATGCCGCAGCGTGCCTATACAGAAT
>Ga0181568_10002202_pt1 | contig 17717 bp, 22 predicted proteins | sample 101ome_20_FD_133758 | JGI IMG/M metagenome (GOLD analysis project Ga0181568, IMG submission 133758) | Coastal salt marsh microbial communities from the Groves Creek Marsh, Skidaway Island, Georgia - 101404AT metaG (megahit assembly) | ecosystem: Environmental > Aquatic > Marine > Intertidal... | reverse complement strand
TGGCAATACAAATGGGAAACTTTTGCTTATACTATTATTACTCCTAGTCAGTGGACTGCTAATATTATTGCAGAAGGAGGAATTGAGCCTAGTAAGTTAGTAGTTGTTCCTAATGGGTATAATCCTGATATTTATAATACAGACCCACAAGAAACAACTTTATTTGATTCTTCTAAGTTTACTTTTACTTTTGTGGGTTGTGGTCAACACAGAAAAGGACTAGATATTCTTTTAACCGCTTGGAGAGATGCTTTCGTTAAAGCAGACAATGTTCAATTGTTTATTAAGGATACACCACAAATTTATGGGCAAAGTAATATTATTAACGAAATATTAGCCTTGCAGTATAAATCAGATTGTGCTACCATAATTTATAACGAAGATAATTTATCTGAAACAGAAATGGCGGGCATCTTTAAAAACTCTTATGGACTAGTACATCCTTATAGAGGAGAGGGTTTTGGAATGCATGTACAAGAAGCTTTTGCTTGTGGTGCAATTCCTGTTGTTACAAAGCATGGACCGACTGATGAATTTATTCCTGATAATGTAGCAATGAAGATTAACGCACAGAAAAAATTTATTGATCTAACAGATAGAAACCTTTTCGCAACTAAAGACGGAGATAGCTTAACATTAATGAATACTCATAGTTGGATAATTGAGCCAGTCGTTGATCATCTAAAAGAGTGTTTGAAAATTTTATATTTCCATCATAATAAAAAAGAATTAAAACAAAAAATTAAAGAACATCAAAATCATAATACATGGGAAAATATAGCTAAAGGCTATGAAGGAGTCTTACGTGACATCGCAAGAGACAAAAAGAAACCAAAACGATTTAGATAATGAGTCTTTAGATGAAAAACTCTTAAGAGATTTTCACTATAATGCACCTATTATTGATGAATCTGTTACAGATTTACCTTCACTTACAAAAAAAGCAGAAATTTATATTTCTAGCGTATTAGAGAGTGATGATTTTTTTCGAATATCTATTGTCGGTGGAGGATGTGCAGGGTTTCAATACGAATTTTCAGTTGATAATGTAATTACTGAGGACGATGTACAATTTAATAAAAGTCCCAAAGCTTATGTAGATAGTGAAAGTTTAAAATATCTGCGGGGTGCAGAAATAGATTGGGTAAAAGATAATTTTACAGGACAAATGACGGTTAATAACCCAGGAGCAAAAATGGGTTGCGGTTGCGGCTCAAGTTTTATGTATGACTTTGAATTACCAACAAATAGTTAAAGAAAGCGGGCTACCTTGGCTACCTTTAGAAATACCGATTCCTCGTCAGGAAATGTTAGAGGAAGCACAAGCTATAAAACACTTATTTGTTCCACATAGAGATCAAGATTTTCAAGGAGGGTATAGACATAAAGGATGGAAAAGTTTATGTATACACGGAATTTCAGCAGAAAAAACAAACCATTTTACACAATACGGATTCAAATCAAATGAAGATGCTCCGTATGTTTGGACAGAAATTGCTGAACTTTGTCCTGCTACAACTACTTTCTTTAAAGAAAGATATCCAATGGCAGACTACTATAGAGTACGATTTATGCTTCTTGAACCAGGGGGATTTATTAGTCCACATGTTGACACGGAAAAGTCATCACTAAGTCCTGTTAATATAGCTTTAAATCACCCAAAAGGTTGCATATTTAAAATGGAAAAACCCGGAGTAGTACCTATGAAACCAGGAACTGTTATGTTATTAGACGTTAGTAATAAACACGCGTATATCAACAAGTCAAAGGAAGACAGGATTCATATTATTGTTCACGGAAAGCCCACCCCAGAATATAAAGAATTGGTAGAAAAAAGTTATGAGGCCTATGGGAATTAATAAAAACTACATTGTTGGTATTTTAGATGATAGAAGCACTATTTTTAATAAAGATTATGGAGATCAATTTAAAGAATTAACAGAGTTCTTTACAAGATTTAAATATTTTGGTAAAATATTATATGGTAAATCTGTTAATGAAATTTTAGATAAAGCAGTACAAGAAAAAAAAGATTATTGTATTATTCAATGTGTAGGACATTTTATAAAAGAAATTAGTTTTTTTCAATTAATAGAAAAATGGATAGAACAAAAAGATTTTTTTATTACAGGACACATAATTGATAAAGAAACAATAAATATGCAGTCTGAAGGTGATGGTTATTATGGGCTTCACAAACAATGTTTATTGGTAAATTTAAAATATTATGAACAATTAAACAAACCAGACTACGGAAACAAATTTGAAGAAAATGTTGAAGTATCTACTGCTAGGAGGCACGTAAAGGACATACACGATGACTATACTCCTCTGGGGTTATTTCCTACAGAAGAAACTCAGGTTTGTACTCCTATAGTAGATGGTTGGAATTTTATAAGTAAAAGTTTAGAGAAGGGACTAACTGTATATAACTTTCACCCTAAAATCAGGGAATCAAAAAGTTATGCTTATCCAAACAAAAGTTTATCAGAACTACAAGAACAGTTAAGTTGGATAAATCAAATACTAGCTCATGCTCCTGATTGTGTATTTTTTTGGAACACTGAAAACTATACGGACATAGATAGAAATAAAGATCTAATTAAAGAACCAATAAAAACATTATACAGTGTAGCAGCAAGTTTTAAACCTAATTACTTTTTGCAAACATACGGGTTTACTGAAGATACAAAAGTAGTATTTTATGATTACAGTAAACAAGCTCTAGCTTTTAAAGCAATGATTATACAAACATGGGATGGAAAAAATTACCCTCAGTTTTTGTATGATATAAAGAAAAAATATACTATTAACGAAACCACACATAATCCTTACGGTAAAGATGATTATGAAAAGCTATGGGAAATAGAATGTGAACGTTGGGGTGGTGCTGTGGCAATTGAAGAACATTGGCAAAGATATAAACTACTAGATCACAAATATATACATTGTGATATAGTAAAAGACTTTAATAAAGTTATTAATAAAGTGGACAGTAAAGATACTTCTGTAATCTGGTGGAGTAATGTATTTCATACTGTTAATACACATTATACTAGAAGGTTAAGTGAAGTAAAAGATTTATATGTAGACTGGTTAACAAGTCTTACTGAAAAAAATCCTAATTTATGGGTGTTTGGAAAAGATTATATTAATGAACCAGTAGAGGGAAATACCGTACAATCTATTTTAAAGGAGATTAAAAATGGATGAAGAACAAGTAGAAGCTCTTAAAGCATGGATGGATGAAGGCAAAGCCCCTGATGACTTTAGAAGAGTTAATGGATGGAGCAAAGAATCTTTTGAAGAGCTGCTAACAGCAGCTATGAGTCCTGCTGCTACTGTTACTAAAGTTGCAACCCCTACCTTCGTAGTAGAGGATGATGACGAGTAACTTTATTGTTGCAAACACAATAATTAAAGGAGAATGGTCTTCTGTTTTAAATAAATTATCGTTTTTTGAATGCGATGATTATGATTTAAAAAATGCTATAACAGGCGTTGCTTTAAAAAGTGAATCTGGAAACGTTAATGACTTACTCAGGTCAAAACCCGTCGAAAAGCCAGAAGACTACTCTTTTACTAAACTATATGAACATAAAACAATAAAAAGTTTAGTAGATGTTTTTAAATTAGAAACAACACGAATTAGAATATTTAAACAAGAACCCAATCAAAAAACTTCTTTGCACATAGATTATAATAACACTAATAGTAGTAAAGAAGAGTATTTAATTAGAATTTGGATGGCTCTTAATAGTAACAAAAATTTTAAATATTATTTTAGAGATAAAAACACTAATATAACAAATACAATATATCTAGAAAAAGGACAGTCTGTTATATTTAATCCTGATACTGTTTATCATGGAGCAGAAAACAACTCCGATGAAGTTAGGTATAGTTTAAATATTATTGCAAAACCAAACGAGTGGTTAAGATATTTTGCTGAAAGAAAAGAAGTTATTACAATATGAATGAAGAGATTGGGGCAGCATACATAAAAAATGGTAATAAAGTTAATATTACTGTTAATGAGTTTAGAGGAACTATGTATGTTCATATTAGAGAATATAAAATGGATGGGGACACAGGATTTTGGTATCCTACCACAAAAGGATACGCGCTATTAGGAAATGAAGTGGATTCAGTAATTGAACTTTTATCAATTGCAAGCGAAAATATAGCGCAATATTATAGATATAATTCAGAACAGCTATGTTTTGATTTTGAGGAGAATATAGATGAGTATTAAGGCATGGTCAGATCAAGACGAAAAGCAATTAATATTTTTATATACAGAAGACGATTTAAAAGACGTACACGAACTAGCTACAATATTTAATAAAGGCTACAGAAGTGTTATTAGCAAATTAGTTCAGCTAAAAATATATGAAAAACCTAGTGATAAAGAACAAGAACCTAATAAAACAGTTAAGATGATGTTAATTGAGCTAGAAAATATCCTAGAAATAGAAATTGAAGGCGTAAACCTTAACAAAAAAGAAAATCTAAAAAAGCTTTTAGATGCTGTCGTCAAAAAAGTTAACTAAATAAATGACCTTTGCTACAAAATACATTAACTTTTATCTTGCTTTATCAACGTTTTTCTCGTATAATGAATCATAACTTACAGAGAGATGAAAATCTCTTGTAACAATTAAACTTTAAATGAAGGGGAAAAAATAAATGAGTAAGTTTGAATATACAGATGACATGGTTGCACGTATGAATGACGTAGCTGCTAGTGGTGTCACAGAAGACATTATTGAGTCGCTCGTCGATGAGTTCGAGTTTCCACGCCGTTCAGTAACAGCCAAGCTACGTAAGCTAGGCTATGACGTTCCCAAGAAGCCAGGCGCAGCTCCTGTGTTCTCAGCAGATGAGACAGAAGCTCTTGCTAAGTTCCTTGAGGAAAACAGTGGTGTTCACACCGCTGATGAGATCGCAGCAACTTTTGCTGATGGTCAATTCACTTCACGCCAGATTAATGGTAAGGCTCTCTCACTAGAGATGACCTCCCACATTAAGCCTGCAGAAAAGAAGGTTACACCAAAAAGCTATACAGCTGAAGAAGAGAGTCAAATTTCTTCTATGGTTGAAGACGGTGCGTTCCTTGAGGACATTGCCGAAGCTGTTGGTAAGACTGTTAACTCAGTCCGTGGTAAGCTTCTCAGCATGGGGCTTAAGGCAGAGCAGCGTGAGAAGAAGGCTACTAAGTCTGATCCTTACGAAGGTATCGAAAACATGCTCGACCAGTCTGTTGAAGAGCTTGCAGAAGCTTTCGACAAGACAGTTCGCGGAGTTAAGACTGTTCTTACCCGCCGTGGTCTAGCTTGTGCCGATTACACTCCAAAGGGTGTTGAAGACTAATATAGGAGAGCTATATTAGATAGCGTGAAGTTACAGAGTTTTTACTCTGTAACTTCCTACATTTATGGATGAAGAACTAAATTTATACGAATTAGAAGATTCAGTCCTTGACAGTATTTTAGGACTAGAAGAAAAAGAAAAAACTTTATATATTCATCATTTGATTGAAAAGTTTTTTCCAACAGTAATCCCTAACTCTGAAGAGTACGGGGACCTACAGCTATGTTATAGGTCTAGTTTTAAATTAGAGAAGCTATTTAGAAGTGATCCATTATTTCATGAAACATTTACATTGGTATATACGCATCACGGGCTAGTTAGAGATGCCGTAAACGATATGTATTTTACGGACGATCATCTGATAACCCACTAAATATTTTCAATTAATTATTTACAAAAAGTCTTAGGTTTGTTAAAATACAACCTGAGACTTTTTTTATGGAGAGAATATGGAACAATATTTTAACAAAACAAGTAAAGACTGGCGGCTAGGTTTATGTTGTCAGTTTCATGACAAAGACTTAGCGACAAAATTTAACGCTAACACTACAACAAAAACATATTTCTTAAAAGATAATTCTAGAGCTAGAACAGCTGCTACTCGAAACGTAGATAAACTACGTTGGATAATGGAGTATTTAGCGACACAGCCAAAAAACTTTAGATGTTATCGTATGACTTCTGAAATGTTTCCGGTATATACGTTACCAGAAGCGCAAGAATTCTATGATGGATTTATTGGGTTGTTGATTGAAAAATTAAAAATTGCAGGTAAAGTTGCTATAGAAAATGAAATTAGACTCTCTATGCACCCAGGGCAGTACACTGTGTTAGGTAGTAGAGATAAAGAAGTAGTTAAAAAAGCAATTGAAGATATTGAATATCATTGTCTAATTGGTAAAGGTATGGGTATTCCCGCAGAAGATTTTTCTGTTAACATTCATTTGCAAGGATTATATGGAGGAAAACACATTGATGGAATTAAGAGATTTGCAAGCAATTTCCAATACTTATCAGACTACGCTCAAAAAGCTTTATCGGTTGAGAATGAAGATAAGCCCAACGGATACGACATTGAGCACACGCTCGAACTTGCACAAAGAATTCCAATCAAATGCACACTCGACATCCACCACTACGCATGCCACAGGATGCGAGACACAGAAAAAGTTAAAAACTCCGAAGGCAAACTCGTCAACAGAAAAATTAGGGACGAAGTTAGACATATTACTGTAAACGATGATTTTTTCAAAGAGGCAGTAAAAACTTGGAAAGGTAGACGACCACTCTTTCATAAATCGCAATCTTTCCCTATTGAAGATGAAGGATATTGGATGAAAGTAAATGCGCACTCTGATGTTTACCATGATGAAGAATTGATGGCACTAGCCACTCCTATGTTAGAATACGCAGATTTTGACGTAGAGGCAAAAAACAAAGAATATGCTATTGCAAGATTTTACAAGTTTATTAAAAAAGAAGAAGAAATGGCAGGAGAAGAATTAGTTTGCAAAAGTCTATGAGCGGCCAAAGACAATTCTTAAAAATGTGGGCAAGAGTAGTAGGTATGCCAATCGGAATCACAGATGATGATGAACCTAAATTCTTGCCCATTAAACAAAAAAACGTAAAACAAGCCCTAGTTCTTAGGACTTTCTGGATCGTGCTTCATGTAGTTACTTGCGTAGCTATCATAGCAAACGCGATACGCCATTGGTGAAGAGTAAACAATATTTAATTTGACAAGTATCATTCTCTATGCTATAATAAGGAAAATAAGAGGATAGAATGGCAAAAACAACAACAGACATTTCTGAAACAAAAATTAGACAAGCTATCTGGATGCAAAAAACAGGTAAGACTAAAAAGTCTATCTGTGAACATCTAGGTATTGCTTATAATACAAAACGTCTTGATACTATTATTCAAGACTTTAAAGATAAAGAAGTTAGACAAGCAGAGCTAAAGAAGAAAGCTCGGGCTAAAGTTCTAACTGAAGGTGAAAAAGAAAATATAGTTAAGTCTTATCAAGACGGAGAAAGCCAGAGCGCTATCGCAAAACAACTATATCTAACCCCTCAGAGAATCAAGGCAGTTTTAATTGAAAAAGGTATTCCTATTCGAGCGAGAAAAAAGACTGGACAAGCTACTGTAGACCATGTTGTACAAGACTTAGAGGTAAAATTTGCAAAAGGCGACAAAGTTTTTGTGCCCGGAATAAATAGTTTTGCTAAAGTTAAAACAGTATATGATGAAGATTGGATTGATTATCATAGAGAGCCTCGTAGAAGAAAATATGTTGAACTTCATGGGCTAAAAGAAGCTCGCAAAAAATGGGGTGAAGACTACGAAGGAAGAGAAGACGTTCATTGGAATATTTATTGGCAGTATGATGATGGTCAAGAGTGGAAAGAAATGGCTATTAAAGAGGCTATTAATAGAGCAGAAACAATAATTGAAGAAACAGGAAGAGAGTATTATAGCGTGTATGTCGAAGGAGACTACGGGCATTTTAGAACAGAACTTAGGCATAACCTATATCCAGTAAGAAGTACAATATGAGTTTAGATTTACAAAAAGTAACTCTTAGAAGACTATTAGAAACACAAAATCATGATTTATATTCAAAGTTAGTACCTGCATATTTTGGAGGTGCTAACTCTATCGTATATAACAAAGTGCAAAATTTCTATAAAGCTAACATGAGAATTCCTTCTTTGGAAGAATTCTTAGTTTTAAAGAAAGATGTCTCAACACAAGAGTATCTAGAGACAGAAATATATGACGAAGAAAACATCAACAAAGACATTGCTGATGAATTTTTGGTATCTCAATTACAAGATTTTTATATCCGAGAAGAAACAATCGGATTTTTGGACAAATTTATTGACGATTTAGATGATTTAGAAAAAGTAGAAATAGTAGATAAATTTCAAGGACATTTATTAAATTTAAACAAAGCTATTCCTATTTCTGATGAACTATATGATGTAGCAGAGTTAGAATTATTTCCTGATGATTCAGACTTTGTGATATATCCCTCTGGATTGAGTGCAGAATATGATGCAGTTAATGGTGGTTTTGCTTCCCAAGAACTAGTTATGCTTGGCGGCAGAAGAGGTAGTGGAAAATCTATTATAAGCGTAAATATGGCTGTTAATAGATTTTTACAAGGAAACACTGTTGCTTTCTTTACTATTGAAATGAGATATAAAGAAGTTTACGACAGAATTGTAAGTATAACTAGCGGTGTGCCTTTTCTAAATATATTTAGGAATCAACTCACTGAGTCAGAAAAAATGTCTATTGCAAAATCTAAAATAGATACTTTTTATAAACCTAATGCAGAATTAAATGATCAGTATAAGTCTTTATTAAAAGACAAAGATTTTCAAAAATTTGAACACTACTTAAAAATAGAAAAACCTGCCTTAAAGGAAAACAGGTTGTTTATTATTGATGACGAATCTTTAACTTTAAATAGAATTGATCATTATTGTAATATGTTTGAAAACAAATATCCTAAATTTAATATGGCTATTGTGGACTACATTAATATTATTAAACATGAAGACTCCAAAGACTGGAAAACTCAAATTGTATTAGCAGAAGCTCTTAAAGGAGTTAGCAGAAAATATGACTTAACAGTATTAAGTCCTTACCAAATTGACGCAACAGGAGAAGCGCGTTTTGCAAAAGGTATTCTTGATTCAGCAGATAGAAGTTTTAACTTCTTTCCTGCAGAGCAAGGAGAAGATAGAGAACAATCTAACAAGATTACAATTCATACAACCAAGATGAGAAATGGTAAACACATGAGTTTTGATGTTTATATGGATTGGGAGTGTGTAAAAATTGATCCTAACCAAAGTGAATTAAGTAATGAGCGACCACACCACGCAGCAATGTTTGGTGATAAAGAAACAGGTAAAGACTTATAATGGAATTAACAGAAATATTAGATCAAAAAGGGATTTACTATAAAAAAACTAATAACCCATCAGAACTATTAATAGCTTGTACTAGTGGATTACATGAGGATACTAATCCTAGTTTGCAATATAATTTAGATAGTAATATATTTCATTGCTGGGCGTGTGATTTTTCTGGGGGGTCTTCTAAGTTTTTATCGTCTATTGGTATAGTAACAAAACTACCTTTAGAAAGCAAACAACCATATAAAATTAGAAAACTAAGAGAAAAATTAAATCAAAAAATAGAGTATGGTAGTTTTGCTATGCCTAAAAATTATAGAGCAGCATACGAACCTTTTAGAAATATATCGCCAGAAACTCTAAAATTTTTTGATGCGTTTTATACTTCAGAGTATGGTTTTGAAGATTATATTTGCATACCGATAACACAATTTGGTAAACTAAGATTCATAGAAGGAAGAAATAGGTTTAACAATGATAAACCTAAATATTATCGTCAGCCTACTAACGCTCAAATATCAGATGTTTTATTTCCTATTGACAAAGTAAAAAATAAAAAACATCTTATCTTAGTAGAAGGATTATTTGACGTAATTAATATGTGGAATTTAGGTTATGAAAACGCTGTTTGTATATTTGGAACAGCTAATTTCAACACTAAAAAAGTAGATTTATTAGAAAAACTAGGGGTAATTAAGGTAAGTATTTTGATGGACGGAGATGATGCAGGTCGCAGAGCCGCTAAAAGAATACAAGGACTAGTTGAAAAAGTAGATATTCAATCTAAAATTATTGATTTACCTTATGGAAAAGACCCTGGAGACTTGCTACAAACAGAGATTAAATTTTTATTAGAGGAGATACAATGACACAAACTTGTTTTGTATTCGCTTCAAAAGCGGAAAAATCGCCTGAATCAGTAATTCAAAAGTATATTCCAGAGTCAGTAGATGACTATGATATACATTTTCTGTGTTCAGATAACAAAGAAAAGATTCTTAAAAAAGATATTGATATGGATATCAGTATTTTAGACGACTATAAATTAGTTTGTCCTATCGGTGCTGAATCCTTAAAGTATACAGCAGGGATGACGGGCATTACTAAGTATAATGGTGTTCATATTGAAAAGAAATATTTACCTATTATGCATCCAAATCTAATTGTGTTTAAACCACAATATGAAGATGAGATTATTAAAGCTTTTAATAAAATTCCAGAGATTTTATCTGACGAAGATTTTGGTAAAACAGTGGATAAAGATTACAGAATTATTGAAACAGAAAATGATTGGGATAATTATTTACCTAAACTTAGGGCAGCAGATACTATTGTTGTAGACATTGAAACAACTAGTTTGTCTCCTAGAACGGGACATGTTTTAGGTATTGCTTTGAGCACACAACCAAACGAAGGTATTTATGTATTAAGTGATGTTATAGAAGCAACTTATAATGAAGATACAGATGAGTGTGAGCTTCACGAAATATTTAGAAACACACATTGTGTATTTCATAATGCTAAATTCGATATGGGATTTTTGATGTATGAATATGGATTTGAATTCCCTAGCTTTGATGACACTATGCTTCTTCATTATTGTTTAGAAGAAGCCGTGGGCACACACGGACTCAAACCTTTGGCACTAAGGTTTACTGATCTTGGTGATTACGAACGAGAACTAGATGAATATAAGAAAACTTTTGCTCGTAAAAACAAAATAAAATTAGAAGATTTCAATTATGGAATGTTGCCTCAAGATATCTTAGGGCCTTATGCTTGTAAAGATGCAGACGCAACTTTTCAATTATATGAAAAATTTAAACCATTGGTTGAAAATAATCAAAGATTTAATAGGTTATACAATGAAATATTAGTTCCTGCAACTAAATCTCTAATGCTGTTAGAAAATAACGGCGGGCCTATTGATGTAACTGCTTTACAATCTTTAGACGAAAACTATGCTATTGATATTGAAGAATGTCAAAACGAAATATTCTTGAATGAAGCAGTACAAAGGTTTGAAAGAATCTATGAAAAAACATTTAATCCAAATAGTACTGCCCAATTAAGAGAGTTGTTTTTTACAATCTTAAAACTAAAACCAACAAAGAAAACAGCTACAGGTGCTTGGTCTGTAGATAAAGAAGTTTTACAAGAGCTAAAACACCCACTAGCAGAAGCGGTATTAGACCTTCGTGAAAAGAATAAATTGCGCGGGACTTATATTGCTAATATTCTAAAAGGCATTGATAAAGACGAAAGACTCAGAAGCGGTTTCAATATTCAAGGTACTACTAGCGGTAGACTATCTAGTTCTGGGGTACTAAACTATCAAAATATTCCTCGTGATAATAAAGATATTAAGAAGATGTTTAAAGCCAGACCAGGTTTCACAATTGTGCAAGGAGACTTAGGCACAGCAGAGGTGTATTATGCAGCTGCTCTAAGTGGAGATAGATTTCTACAAAAAGCGTTTATTGATAGACTTGATTTTCATTCTTACGTAGCAAAACAAATATTTAATTTACCTTGTGAAATTGATCAAGTAAAATCTTCTTTTCCAGATAAAAGACAACATGCTAAAGCTATTACTTTTGGTATTATGTATCAAGCAGGCCCCGCTAAAATTGCAGAAACTGCGGAAGTTCAAACAGCAGAAGCAAGACTTTTCATTAACAAATACTTTAAAGAAGCTAGAGAACTGAAAAGATTTATTGATAGTAGTAATACCTTTATTGAGAATAACGCATATATTTACAGTTTCTTTGGAAGAAAGAGGAGACTACCAGAAGCTAAATCTACTAATCAAGGAGTGGCTAAACACGCAATTAGGTCTGGAGTTAACTTTTTAGTTCAAAGTGTTGCTTCCGATATTAACTTACTTGGGTTAATTGAATTAACTGATTGGATTAAACAAGAAAATATTGGAAACCAAATCATCCCCTTTACAGTTGTTCATGATTCTATCGTGGCAGAAGTAAAAGAAGAATTAGTAGATGATTACATTGTTAAAGTAAAAGAGTTTATTCAAAAAGATAGAGGCTGTTCTATTCCAGATTGCCCCATTGGGATGGATTTTGAATTAGGCCCTAGTTGGGGAGAACTTGAGAACTACTAATGAGTAAATTTAAAGGAATAGAATTTCCTTTTTATGGCTTAAAAGAAAAACCTTTTGATATTAGATTTGATTATAATCGAATAGAGATAAAAATAAATCAATCTGATTATCAGTGGAAAGTTTTAGATGATAAAAGTTTAGGAGAAAATTACTTCTCTAGACAAATACAAATGTTAAATAAGAAATATACAAAAGTAAATTTCAATTACACTTGTAGAAATATGAGAGAACTTTTAAATTCTAAAAGCAAATGGGGAATAGATAATAAAGCACAAATATTTGATTTATCTAAAAAAGAAAAATACAATCTTATTTGTAAAAAAATAAAAAGAATCAAAGATAATTTAATATGGGTTGAAGAAATTAGCTATCCTTTTGAAATAAATACGGATAAAATAAATTTAAAAGAAGACTACTATGCAACGCTAGTAAATATTGATAGATGTTGGTATCCTTTAGAGTTTTCTTTTTCTAAACACAAAAGAATTGCGATACATTTATGAAACATTTAATTAGCCTTGATGATTGGGAAGCTATCAAATATAAAAATTTTTTTAACTTAGTGACGGATTTTAAATTTAAAAAAATATATTGTCCTACTAAAAATTTAATATTATGTAACCTATTTTACGAACCCTCTACTAGAACTTCCTCTTCTTTTGCTTCAGCTATGTGGAGACTTGGTGGACAAGTAATATCTATTAATGACGTAAATTATAGTAGTGTTTCTAAAGGAGAAAATTTGGAGGACACTATTGTTACTATGGGCAATTATTGTGATATTATTGCTTTAAGAAGTAAAAATGCGGGAGATGCACAAAAAGCAGCAGAAGTAAGTTCTGTCCCAATCATAAATGCAGGAGACGGAAATGGAGAACACCCTACACAAACATTATTAGATTTATACACAATCTGGGAAAAATTTGGACGAATAACAGACTTGACTATTACTTTTGTAGGAGACATCGAAAATGGCAGAACAGTGCATAGTTTAGATAAAGCATTAGATAATTGTACTAAACACTATGCAGATACTTTTGATAAAAATATATGGCCTGCTAGTGATATATACTATCTAACTAGGGTGCAAAAAGAAAGAGGTAGTGAGGGTAGCTACTCTATGAGAAAAGAGCATATTAAACATATACCTAATGATTCTATAGTAATGCACCCTTTTCCTAGAAATGAAGAGATACCAAGATGGTTTGATAACGATCCAAGAGCAAAATATTTTGAACAAATGAAAAACGGGTTGTTTGTAAGAATGGCATTATTACATGAATACATTTAAGAAAATAAAAATAAAACACGCAACTATAGCAGATAAAATATATGTAAAAGAATCTGATATTGAAGATTTAGATTCTTTTTTACAAGCGTATACTTATTTAATAGGTGATGAAATTTTATTCACATATGAATATGATGAGGATAAAGATTTATATGCTGTGCCAAGTAATTCATATAAAAAACTATCTTTAGAAAAATACGAAGATTTAAGAAATTTTGATGACGCAAAAGGGCCTTTTCCCTTTAGTGGACAACTAAGACCAGAACAACAGGTTATGGTTGACGAGTTTTTCTCAATTGGTAACAGAGTTAGAAGTGGATTATTTCAAGCCCCTTGTGGTTGGGGAAAAACATATGTAGCTTGCAATTTAATTGCAAGAGCAGAGAAAAAAACTTTAATTTTAGTTCATACAAAATTATTATTTAGACAGTGGATTCAAGAATTAGAAAACCAAATACCTTTCGTAAATATAGGTAAAATTGGTGATGGATTATACTCTGTGGAAGATATAACTGTAGGAATTTATAAAAGTGTGTTAAATAATATGGATCAAATACATGATGAATTTAGTTTATTAATTGTAGACGAAGCACATTTGTGCCCTGCAGATATGTTTTCTCAAGCTGTAAATTCTGTAAATTGTAGAGCAAAGATAGCCATCACCGCTACACCAAAAAGAAAAGACGGTAAACACGTCTATTTAGATGATTACTTTACTTCTTTTAAATCTTTTGCTAAAGATCCGCGACAACTTTTAGATCCTACAGTAGAAATTATTTCTACAGATATTCCTTTTATGGTTATTGACCCCAAAAGAGATTGGAGTCGCCAAATCAATAAACTTTCTAAAAATCAAAATTATTTAAAGCTAATTGCAGAAACAGCAATTGCCAAAATTGCTAATGGTCGTTGTCCTTTAATATTAGCAGACAGATTAGATATGTTAAAAGATTTAAATAAAATGATACCAAATAGTGTATTGATGATAGGGTCTACAAAAGAAGAAGAACGTAAAGAGGCACTAGAAAACGTAGGAAACAAATATAAATGTGTTTTAAGTACTAAACTGTTTGATGAAGGTATTAGTTGTCATAGATTAGATACTTTGTTTTTAACTTGTCCTAGTAATAACCCTATCAAATTGGAACAAAGAATAGGAAGAATTATTAGAGAACATCCCGATAAACAAAGACCTTTAATAGTAGATTTTTGGTTAAGAGGGCCAATTGTTGGTAAGCAGCAAAAAATTAGATATGATTGGTATGGACAAAATAAATATGAAATCTAATAAAACATATTATAATTGGTATAAGTTAAAAAAAGATGCAGGTGGACATCCTGAAGGCATATTAATCTTGACTTATGCCCTGTATAAAAGATATAATACAATATTAAGTAAAAACACACAGCAGCTTTGTAAAAAATTACACATAGAAAAAATTCCTGCTAAGATTATTAAGGAAAACAGAGTTATTGTTTCTTACGAATTTAAAGAAATAATTTCTCATTATATGTGTAACGAAGAACAAAGTTATTTTACAAATGGAAGTTTTTTAACCGCTATTTGTCCTGTTAGAAAAAAGTTAGAATATTTATTCTTACTTTCTATGAGACCTGCCAATGATTTATCGGCAAGGATTCCTCTAAAATTTTTAACGCAAGAACAAATTACGTGGGCAATCAATAATCCATTTATAAAAACCATCGAAGACAAAATAGTTTTCGTTCCAGAATTAACACGAAACAAAGGAGAAAAATAGTATGGTTTCATGGGATAAAGCAAAAGGAAACACGGGAGGTAACTCCCAAAGAAGAGAAGTTGAAAGACTATCTCTACAAATCGGTGATACTAAAGTCAGACTTATTGGAGACGTATTACCTCGGTATGTTTACTGGATTACAACAAATGAAGGTAAAAAAATGCCAGTTGAGTGCTTACGATTCAGTCGTGCGACTGAGCAGTTCGACGACTCACAACCAGACCCATTTAAAGAACTTGATGAAGCAATTTTTGCAGACAAGCCTCAGTTTGCTTATGTTTGTAATGCGCTAGATCGTTCGGATGCGAAAATCAAATTGTTTGATCTACGGTCAACAATTTACAGACAAATTGTAGATTACGCATCAAACCCAGAATATGGTAATCCTGCAGATGACACAACAGGTTACGATATTACTATCAAAAAAGAAAAGACAGGTCCTCTACCACAGAATGTAAAATATACTTGCATTCCTGCACGAGCTAGTGTAGCACTCTCAGAAGCGGAAAAAAGTCTTGAGACTTATGATTTAGATCGCATCTACAAGCGTCAAACATACGATGAGCAGAAGCAATGGCTGCTACAAAATACAGCATATTTTGTTGGAGAAGCAGGAGATGAAGCAATTGCTGAAGGTGTTGAAGATCTAGACTAATGGTAAAACTTTCTGAAATTCAAGTTAACGAAGAGCAAGAAACTGTTCCTGAACAAAATTTTACTGAAGAAGTTCCTATTGATTATGAATTTCTAAAGAAACAAAATATCTTTTTCGCCACGCCTTGCTATGGAGGAATGATTACGGATCAGTACTTTTTGAGTATGTTTAAAACAACACAGGCGTTATCACAAATACCATGTTCTTTTAGGCTAACCACACTAAGAAATGAAAGTTTGGTAACCAGAGCTAGAAATATTCTTACAGCAATGTTTTTAGAAAGCGATGCATCACATTTATTCTTTTTGGATGCAGATATTGAATGGGAGCCAGAAGCCATTATGAGAGCAATATCAGCAGATAAAGATATTGTTGCTTCTGCATATCCTAAAAAAGCGTTACCAATTCAGTATGCTTTAAATTTTAAATTTATTGATCCTGTAAACAAAAGAATTAGATTTGAAAATGGGTTAGTAGAAGTTTTAGACGCAAGCACTGGGTTTTTCTGTATTAAAAGACAAGTATTTGAAAGAATGATGCTAGAATACCCAGAACTTCATTATAAAAATGATAGCAATATTGATGAAAAAATAGCAAAATATTGTTATGCGTTTTTTGACACTCATATTGACGAAGAAGATAGAAGGTATTTATCAGAAGATTATAGGTTCTGTCGTTTATGGCAAAAGTTAGGGGGAGAGATTTGGTTAGACCCTAAAACTAAATTGAATCATATTGGTACATACACTTTTGAAGGTAATGTAGATAACATAATTGCACTTCACGGGCCATAATCATGAACATTAAATTTCATTTAGTTAGAGAGTGGGAGGGGTTGGATATTCCAACTCCTTTTCCTGCATCTAAAGGTGTTCCTTCTTGGATGAAACATCTAACTCCCGAAGCAGAACGAGAAGACTATCAAACAGTTAAAAGGTGTGTTCCGTTTTTAGATGCAATGACTGCGGGTTATATCATACCTTTACCTTTTGACCTAACCATTGCAATTACCCCAACAGGCAATCAATTACTTTGGAAAAATGAAGAAGAAAAAAATCGTCTTTCTAAATATACTATAGTAGAAAGTCACGATTCTTCTCAATACCCGGGAGCACCCTTCTCACAATTTAAAGTAATAAAGTTTTATAATCCTTGGATTGTAGAAACCTCCCCCAACACATCTTGTATGTTTGTACCCCCACTTAATAGACCAGAATTACCCTATGTTCCACTATCAGGAATCGTAGATACCGATCAATATTTTAATACAGTAAACTTACCTTGTGTGTTTCCAGGGTTAGATGTTGGTCATCAAATTGAATTAAAAATGGGAACACCTATGATTCAAGTTATTCCTTTTAAAAGACAAGAATGGAAAAGCACTATTACAAGCTTAAAAGAAGGAGTTTTAACAAGAGCGCATGAGACTAGAGAGGATATGAGAAATGATAGAAAAGAATGGTATCGGAGAAAAAAGTGGCAGAAAAAGAGTTTTCGCTAGACGCAACTGTGACGTCGCAGACGTTAATGCGCTACGCGCATCCAGCTGTGTCTCTCCGAGACAACGTTAACTCACAGCGTG
>Ga0181568_10002201_pt1 | contig 17720 bp, 12 predicted proteins | sample 101ome_20_FD_133758 | JGI IMG/M metagenome (GOLD analysis project Ga0181568, IMG submission 133758) | Coastal salt marsh microbial communities from the Groves Creek Marsh, Skidaway Island, Georgia - 101404AT metaG (megahit assembly) | ecosystem: Environmental > Aquatic > Marine > Intertidal... | reverse complement strand
TGTTGCTGGCTGACGAGCGTCGCCAGCGTGAACGTTATCGCAATACGCTGGCTGACCTGGCGCACAGCCTGAAGACGCCGCTGTCGATACTGAAAAATGAAGCTGCCCGACCTGAGCTGGATGAAAGTACGGGCGCTGCACTGAATGAGCAGGTCGATCGCATGAACGATATCGTGGGCTACCAGCTGGAGCGGGCGGTGGCCAGTTCCAGCGCCCTTTACCGGGCATCAGTGCCCGTCGCCCCGGTGGTGGACAAACTGGTAACGGCCCTGGCGCGGGTGTACCAGGACAAGGGCGTTGTGATTGATGCTGATATCCAGGCCGAGAATTTTGCCGGTGATGAGCGTGATCTGTACGAACTGCTGGGCAATCTGCTCGACAACGCCTGTAAATACGGTGGCGGCCGAGTCGGGCTGGCGCTGCGGGATAGGGCAGAGCGGCTTCTGATCCAGGTGGATGATGACGGCCCCGGGATCGCCGAGACCAATCACGAGCAGGTGCTGCGCCGCGGTGCGCGCCTTGATACGCGCGAGTCAGGCCAGGGTATCGGACTGGCCGTGGTCGCTGAAATTGTCGATCGGTATGACGGCAAAATTGCGATCAGACAGGCCGCACTGGGTGGCGCCAGCCTGCAGGTTGTGCTCTGAGCCGGGTCTGAGCTGCGGGCAGTGTCCCCTCGATTGAAAATGCCTGGGACAATCCCTATGATCTGCTGACCGCGGCATCTGCAGTGCAGATTGCGGCAGACAGACTTTAGGAGCACACCATGGATTTTTCCTTTACTGATGAACAGGCCTTGCTGCAGGACAGCGTGCAAAGGTTCATCCAGAACAGCTACGCATTCGACTCCCGCCAGAAACTGATCAAGACGGAAGACGGGTTCAGTCGCGAGAACTGGGCCAGTTTCGCTGAGCTGGGCTGGCTTGCCCTGCCATTCTCTGAGGAGTCAGGCGGTTTTGGCGGCACCGCGGTAGAGACCATGATCCTGATGGAGGAATTCGGCAAGGGGCTTGTTGTGGAACCCTACCTGACGACAGTGCTGATGTCGGGATCAATCATTGAAGCGGGCGGTTCCTCGGCGCAGAAGGAAGGTGTACTGGCAGAAATCATGGCGGGCACGAAGCTGGCGGCGCTGGCCTACGTCGAACCCCAGGCGCGCTTCAACCTCGCTGATGTCACGACCACAGCCACAGCCGAAGGTGACGGTTATGTCATCAATGGCTTCAAGGGCGTGGTGATGGGCGGGCCTTCCGCAGACGTTCTGATTGTGCCGGCGCGAACCGCTGGTGAGCAGCGCGACGAGGCCGGTATTACCCTGTTCCAGGTTGACGCGAACAGCAACGGTATTTCAAAGCGTGACTACCCGACGATTGATGGTGGTCGCGCCTCTGAAATCACCCTCGAGAACGTCACCGTCGACGCCAGTGCTGTGATCGGCGAAGTCGGTGGCGGGTTCGCGCTGCTCGAAATCGGTATCAACAACGGTATTCTTGGTGTTGGCGCCGAAGCGGTTGGCGCGATGGAAGTGTTGTATAAGACCACAGTTGAGTACTGCAAGACCCGTGAGCAGTTCGGGCAGCCTATCGGTAAGTTTCAGGTTCTGCAGCACCGCATGGTCGACATGTTCATGGAACATGAGCAGGCCAAGTCGCTGCTCTATATGGCAGCGATCCGCATGAGTGAAAACGATGCGGATGAGGCGAGAAAAGCGATTTCCGCGTTGAAAGTACAGATTGGTAAAGGCGGCCGCTTCGTTGGCCAGCAGGCGATCCAGCTTCACGGCGGCATGGGTATGACTGATGAGCTCAATGTTGGTCACTACTTTAAGCGCCTGACGGCAATAGAAACCCTGTTCGGCAACGTCGATTATCATCTGAAAAAGTACGCCGCAGCGGCGTAGCCTGGCAGGTAGCCGGACCTGGCGGGTAACCAGAGCAGGAGGGCTCAACCATGGCAGACGATTCGACTTACACGACGCCCCAGTGGTTCTGGGATGCGATTGAGACGCCATCTGAATCCGGCGCCGTAGAGGTCGACGAGGCTGATATTAACTACCTGACCTGGAGCCAGGCCGGCAACCCTGGTCTGCTCCTGGTGCATGGCCATAACGCACATGCCCACTGGTGGGACTTCATCGCGCCGTCCTACAAAGACGACTACCAGACTGTCGCCCTTGATCTCTCGGGAATGGGGGACAGCGACCACCGTGATGATTACTCTGCCGACCTCTATGCTGAAGAAATTGTTGCCGTAGCGGACAAATGTGAGATGCCGGTAAACACGATCCTGGTTTCCCATAGTTTTGGCGGCATCATGTCGATTCGGGCTGTTGCGCAAAACCCGGATCGCTTCAAAGGCTTGATTTTGCTCGATTCCGGTGTCAAACACCCGGACGAAGTGAGGCCGCCTGACCCCGAACGGCTGGCTCGTGCCAAGCTCTATCCCAGTCGCGAAATTGCCCAGTCACGGTTTCGCCTGCAGCCACCGCAGCAGTGTGAGAACCAGTACATTGTTGATCACATCGCCCGCAACTCAATCGAGTACATCGACGATGGCTTCGGCTGGAAGTTTGATGAGGAACAGCGGCTGCGGATGAAGCCTTACGAGGATTTAAAGTCAGACTTCGAGACGATTCGCTGTCAATGCGCGTTGATCTATGGTGCTGACAGTGAGTCGTTCAACAAAAAGAGCGCCGAGTATATGCAGGCGCTGCTGCCGCATCTCGAGGTCACCGAACTGGCCAACGCACAGCATCATCTCTTCCTCGACCAGCCCATCAGCTTCATGGAAGCCCTGTCCAGACAGCTCGACGGCTGGCAGTAATTCATCCGCAAAGACATCATTCTGTCTGCGTCCGCCACCGCGGCGCCAGAAGATAGGCGATGGTCAAAACGATAGACACAAAAAAGGGAGCCGAAGCTCCCTTTTTCACGTTTCCATTGGAAATGGTTATTAGCAGGACTCAAAGAGCCTTCAGCCCTGCTCGCCTGAGGCGCTGATCAACATCAGCACCTGTCGGCGACTGTCATGGTTATTAGCAGGACTCAAAGAGCCTTCAGCTCTACTCGCCTGAGGCGCTGATCAACATCAGCACCTGTCGGCGACTATGATGGTTATTAGCAGGACTCAAACAGCCCAGCCGCTCCCATACCACCACCAATACACATAGAAACAATCCCATACTTTTTCTCACGTCGCTTCAGTTCACGAACAAGGTGACCCGTCAGGCGTGAACCGGTCATACCGAATGGGTGACCGATGGCGATAGAACCGCCATTGACGTTGTAGATGGCAGGATCGACCTCGAGCGTGTCACGACAGTACAGACACTGGGAAGCGAAGGCTTCATTCAGTTCGACCAGGTCGATATCGTTCATGGTCAGACCGTTGGCCTTCAGCAGCTTGGGCACTGCAAACACAGGACCAATGCCCATTTCATCGGGTTCACAACCGGCAACGGTCCAGCCACGGAAGTAGGCCATCGGCTCAAGGCCGAGCTGTGCAGCACGCTCAGCGCTCATGACCAGGGTCATCGACGCGCCGTCAGACAGCTGCGAGGCGTTACCCGCAGTCACCGTGCCATCTTCTTCGAAGGCGGGCGGCAGCTTTGCCAGGCCCTCGAGCGTCGTCTCAGGACGGTTACATTCGTCGCCGACGCACTCGCCGTCGACGATTGCGGTTTCCTTGGTTTCCTTATCGATGACTTTCTGCCACTTGACCTTCATCGGCATAATTTCATCGTCAAACAGGCCGGCCTGCTGGGCAGCAGCGGTTCGCTTCTGACTCTCGAGGGAAAATTCGTCCTGGTACTCGCGGCTGATGTTGTAGCGACGCGCGACGACTTCTGCTGTGTTTCCCATCGCCATAAAGATATCGGGCGAGATGTCTCTAATCGTCGGGTGGGTTTCCGATTTGCCTGGCGTCTGACGCTGCCCTGCCGAGATCGATTCAACGCCGCCGGCAATCATGATGTCGGAACAGCCGCTGGCGATCTGCGTGGCAGCAACCGCAATGGAGTTCAGGCCGGATGAACAGGCCCGGCTGATTGTGGAACCGGCAGTCGTAACCGGCAGCTTCGACAGAATGACGGCGAGGCGAGCGACGTTACCACCTTGTTCACCGGTCTGACCGGCGGCGCCGACGATCACGTCTTCTACTTCAGCTGGATCCAGGTTTGGATTCCGCTCCAGCAGTGAATCAATGCAGTGGGCCACCATATCGTCCGGCCGAGTGAGGTTGAAGGTTCCTCTGAATGATTTTGCGAGTCCTGTTCGGACACTGTCTACAACTACGACATCGCGCATGGTTGTCCCCTTTGTTATGTTGGATTGATGAAGAAGGACCGCTATTGTGCCTGTAACCGGCGCGCAGCGGCAAGCGGCCAGGTAGAATCTATAGGGAAACATCAGGGGCGGACATCAGGCGATTGAAGTCTGTCAACAAATCACTGATAGTGCCCCGATAGCGTGTTTGTCAGCTTTTCCGGCAGCCCTGGCTGCAGCAATTTCGATCATAAGGAACCGTTTCCATGGGTTATCTCCTCGCCATCGACCAGGGCACAACCAGTTCAAGAGCGATCCTGTTCACGCCGCAGGGCGAACCAGCGGGCGTGGCCCAGCAGGAGTTCCAGCAGCATTTCCCGGCAGATGGCTGGGTGGAGCACGATCCTGAAGATATCTGGAACTCGACGCTTGATGTCTGTCGAGAGGTGCTGAAAACCCAGGGCATTGGCGCAGAGGATGTCATCGCAATCGGCATAACGAATCAGCGTGAAACCACGCTGGTCTGGGACCGGGTTACCGGTGAGCCTGTATACAATGCGATTGTCTGGCAGGACCGGCGCACTGCCGATTTTTGTGAAGAGCTCCGCGAAGCAGGCCTCGAACCCTCGGTCACGGCTAAAACCGGCCTGCTGCTGGACCCCTATTTCTCCAGTACCAAGCTCAAGTGGATCCTTGGTCATGTGGACGGCGCCCGGGAAAGGGCGCTTGCGGGTGACCTGCTCTTCGGTACCGTCGATACCTACCTCCTGTGGCGTCTCACTGGCGGTAAGTCGCATAAGACAGATGCGACCAATGCGTCACGCACGATGCTCTTCAACATTCACACCCAGGCTTGGGATCAGGAACTGCTCGAGCGCCTGGACATTCCTGCCGCCATGCTGCCGGAGGTGGAAGACTGCAGCGCTGATTTCGGCAGCACGGAAACCGGGCTGTTTGGCGCACCGATCCCGATCTACGGTATTGCCGGTGACCAGCAGGCGGCACTCATTGGCCAGGGCTGCTTCGGCGAGGGCATGATCAAGAGTACCTATGGCACCGGTTGTTTTGTCATCATGAACACCGGCAGCGAGGCGATTACCTCGGGCAACAAGCTCCTGACGACGGTCAGTTACCGCCTCGATGGCGAGGTGACCTATGGTCTCGAGGGCAGTATCTTTATCGCCGGTGCTGCGGTGCAGTGGCTCCGGGACGGTCTTAAACTGGTTGCCAATGCGGCGGATACAGAAGCGATCGCCGCCGGTCAGTCAACGTCTCACGGAGTTTACCTGGTCCCCGCCTTTACGGGCCTGGGGGCACCTTACTGGGATCCGAATGCGCGTGGCGCGATTTTCGGTTTGACGCGGGACTCGGGGATCGGTGATATCGTCACGGCTACGCTGCAATCGGTTTGCTTCCAGACTCAGGATCTGCTCTCTGCCATGCGGCAGGACGGGGCGCTACCGACAATCCTGCGGGTCGACGGTGGCATGGTGCAGAACAGCTGGGTGACGCAGCACCTGGCCGACATTCTGCAGTTGCCGGTCGATCGACCGGAGTGTATCGAAACCACGGCCCTGGGTGTTGCTTACCTGGCGGGTCTGAAAGCCGGTATTTTCAGTGACGTAGAGGAAATCGCCAGTCGCTGGCAACTGGAGAAGCGATTTGCGCCGGAAATGGCGCCGGAAACAGCTCATGATCTCTACGAGGGCTGGCAAGCCGCTGTTGCCCGCGTCAGAAGCTGATCTCGCGTAAAGGGCTGAACAACAACGAATCTCTTCACAAACCCCTTGCATTTTGCAACGCTTTCTCGGCTCGCTAGGTTAAACTAACCCTTTCGACTTCAGTGGATCCGCCATGCCCGTGCAACCTCAGCAGATCGCGTCGCAACAGAAAGCGCGGATTTATCGCGTCGGTATTCTGGGTGCGGGTATTTTTGTGCATCTCGTGGTCTGTTGGACAGTACTCTCTCTCGGTTACATAGACCTGCAGCCGCTTGAGTTTCTTGCCCTGACCTCACTGTCAGCCGCTGGTTTGCTGTTCATTGCACTGCTGATTGGTATCGAATGGAATCTCACGCTCGAAGACCCCGACATGGCGGTGCCACAGATGATCTGGGCACTGTCGGTTGTGGTGTTGACCTCTCATTTCGCCTTCGAGCTGAAAGCCGTGGTTCTGCTGAGCGGTCTCGCCATGATCGTTATGGGCGCGAATCGCCTGAGTCGTTCTCAACAGATTCTGGTTGCGAGCTATGGTCTTGGCCTCTGCCTCATCTCACTGATTCTGAGTTCAAGTGCTGCAGGGCTTGGCTGGATCACTGAAATCGTGCTCATGGTAGCCTTCGGGCTGGTACTCGGTATCGCGCCGACCCTGGCCCGGTACGAACGCTCCCTGTCTGAAGGGGAGATCAACCAGAAGAATCTTGAACTTGGCGAAGCACTGGCGCAGATCAAGGAGCTCGCTATACGAGATGAACTCACCGGTATCTTCAATCGCCGCCATATCATGGACATCCTTGATCGAGAAAAAGCGTTGTCTGATCGTGAACGCCACGTTTTCTCTGTCTGCTACGTCGATCTGGATTTCTTTAAGAAGGTCAATGATAAATTCGGCCATGCCGCTGGCGATGAAGTCCTGTGTAACTTTGCCAGCCTCGCCTCGGAAGTGGGCCGTGAAGTCGATAGTGCGGCCCGCGTCGGCGGCGAGGAATTTATTATGGTGCTCTCGGGTACGTGTCAGGAGGATGCTGTCATGGCAGCCGAGCGTCTCGCCAGCAAGCTGCGCGATATGAGAGTCAGCCGAATTGAACCCCGATTCAGGATCACCGCTTCCATTGGCATTGCCGAGTACCGCACCGGTGAATCCGTGCGATCACTGCTGGATCGCGCCGATCGTGCCATGTACGACGCCAAGCAGACCGGCAGAAACAAGATCATTATCGCTGCTGAGGAAGATACGCTGATATCCCTGTCCTGATAGGGACGAGTTGATCGTTTTCACACCTCTCCAGCAATGTCATTGTAGTATTTCAGTCATGCAAACCTTGTTATCATAAACGTGGTCCCGTTTAGCTAGTTGTATGGACAAGCGAGCAAGCACCAGATACATCGTCAGCCTGAAAGCACTGGTTCACCCCGGCACCGGTCGTTCGTGGCTGTGTCAGATTCAGGACTTCTGTGACGCCGGCTTGATGCTGGTGGAACAGGGCGGCAGACCGCGACGCGCTCTGCCGGGGATTGCCGCCGGCGAAGAAGTTGCTATCCACTTCAGTGTGCCGACGTCAGGCAAAGATCACCATTTTCGTCTCGAAGGCAAAATTGTCCGTGCGATGGAAACGGGTGTCGCTATCAATTTCCCGACAGGTATGCCGGAGGATGCATTTCAGTGCCTGGTCGAACATTCCGACATGACCCCAGTGAGCGCCGTCGGGCGCATGAGTGCTGCAGCCGCTGAGGACGCAGCCGCACCCGCAGTGTCCACAGCACTCCGACCCCGTGGCATCAAGTCTGACGATGCCCGCAAGATTGTTGCTGCTATCCGCAAGGAAATGAGCCAGATCGTCCCTGAGATGACTGCGGCGTTCTTCAACTACATAGATAAAGAACTGCTCGAACTGGCCAAAGATGCCAAGTCGAATGCGGAGCAGAGTGAATACTTTGCCGCTATGTCAGCCGTCGAGAAGGGCAAGCGACAGGTCGGCGAAACATTCCTGCAGGACGTCCTGAACCAGATTGATGCACCGCGTGACCTGCAAACGCTGCTAGAGGAACGTAAGAAGGCGAACGAAGAACGTAAAGCCCAGTCCCAGAAGAAGATCAAGCTGACCCTGATCAACACCGATGAGTTTGAGGACTGGCTCGCTGTTGCCAATATGATCCAGCGTAGCGAGCGGATGTACGAGAATTATCTGGGTGAAATCTTTCAGCGCCTCGGCATGATCGTCGACGCCTGGGGCCACAGCGAGGCGAACCCGCTGGGACCTGCAGTCATCAGCCTCGGCTTTGATGCAGCGATGCAGCAGCTGGATCTATCAAAGGAGATCCGCCAGAAAGCCTACATCGGCTACGAGAGTGTCGTGATTCCGTTGTTCCGCAAGCTTTACATCTCGACGACGAAACTCCTGGAAGAGTCGGGCTATTTCCCTGACCTCGATGAAGGTTATGTCTCTGGTGCAGAGGATGCATCGGAAGCATCAGGTAAAGAAGTGGGTGAGACGTCGGTCAGTCATGAGCCTGAGGAAGTTGAAGCGTCTGGAGAGGTAGACGAGCTCGAAGATCTGATTGACTCCGATGGCGACGACGAAGTGGAAGATGAAGCGGCCGAGCTGGAGGCAGAAAAGATCGGTAGCGACTTTGACGATCTGCTCGATGAGGTTATGGAAACCATGGGCCGGGCAGAGCCCCTCGCATCTTCGCGCGCCGCCAGTTCGAGAAGACGCAGTTCACGCCGCCGCGGCAGTGCCCCGTCCGCCCAGCCGGCAGCAGCAACCCGACGTCGCAGCTCGCGTCGCCGCTCCGGTCTACCAGCCGAGGCGGCCCAGATAAGTCCAGCAGATCACAGGGATGAGGTCGGCGAAGGCATTCACAGCATTTACAGCTCTCTCCGAGAGATGGTCAATGGCCGTTTTGGTACGCAGGCAGTGGAACAGTACGAACAAGGCATGGATTTTCTCGAAGAAGACGAAGTGCATGACCTGCTCAGCGCCCTCGAAGATGACGTGATCGCGGCAGCGGGGCAGCGTGTCCCTGTCCGGCAGCGTCTTGCAGAAACGGCCTCGCTCGTGGGCGGTCGAACTCTTGCGCCCCAGACATTGCAGAATATTGAAGTGGTCGAGAATCTGGTCGATTCTATTGAAGAAGACGCAATGCTGACAGACAGCTCTAAGGACTGGGTTCGCCAGCTGGAGTTGACGCTCGACAAGGTCGCAACCCGGGATGATGAGTTCTTCAGCGAGTCGAATCCGCACAGCTCGCTGGAGGTTATCAATCAGCTGGCATCCCTTGGCGGTGCGTCAACCGGCAGTGCCAAGCGAGCAGTCGATCAGATTATTGAAGAGATTAACACCGGCTTCGACGATAACCCGGAGATTTTCGACACGGCCAGGGCCAAGCTTGCTCCCCTGGTTGAACGACAGAACCGGGCTTTTACCGGCAACATGCAGCGCGCCGTCAAGGCCAGTCAGGGCCAGGCGACCCTCGCCAACGCACAACGAGCAGTTGTCAGTGAGATGGATAACCGTTACGCCGGTCGGGAAATTCCTGAGGTTTTCTACAAGCTGCTGATGCCGGGCTGGCGTAACCTGCTGGTGAATACCCATCTGCGTCAGGGTTCACAGAGTCCCGACTGGAAGAAGCACGTCCGTGCGCTGGACCAGGTCTTCCAGCAGCTTGATCCGAACAGTGACCCCAAGGCATCACCGGGTTACATGGAGCCGGAAGAGTTGATTGCCCATATCGAGAGCAGCCTAGATTCCATTGCCTTCGAACCCGGCCAGCGCATTCCCCTGATCAATTCATTACGACAGGTCATGTCCGGTGAGGTCGCGCCGGGTGATATGCCAACAATCGCCCTCGCTAAAAATACGATAGCGGAAGACCTGGGTTTCGCCGATGCGGCCAACAGGGAAGAGACACGCCGCAACATTCGTGAGGTTCACTCGGCTGACCAAACTTGGCAGCGCTGCCTCGAGAAAGTCCAGGGTCTGCACGTAGGCGCCTGGCTCGAGTTTACGTTAAAAGCCGAGCCAGAAATCAGTATCACGGCCTGGATCAATGAGGATTCGACGCAGTTTGTTTTCGTCAATCGTCGGGGTATTAAGACGTATGACCTCGCCGCAGAGGAACTGGCGACGCATCTTGCGCGTGAAGAAGTGCGAATCCTGAATGAGTCAGATATCCCGCTGACTGATCGAGCCTCTCACCGCATGCTGCAGAACATGCATAACCAGCTTACCCACAGGGCAACACGTGATGACCTGACTGGGCTTCTGAATCGTAAGGAGTTCGAGAAAGCGCTGTCTGAGGCGCTGGAGCAGGCGATGCGGGAGAAGACGGTACACCTTTGTGCCTGCCTCGATCTCGACCAGTTCAAGGTCATCAACAATACAGGTGGCCATGATGCTGGCGACAAGCTGCTGGTTACGATTGGTGAACTGCTGACCAGCAGCCTGGGTGAGCATGATGTCAGGCTGTCGCGCCTCGGCGGTGATGAGTTTGGCATTCTGATCCGCGACTGCGACGCCGAGAAAGGCGGCGCAGTGATGAAAAGTATTGCCGATAAGGTCAGGGCATTGCGCTTTAGTTGGGATGAAGAGACCTTTTCACTGACCGTCAGTTGTGGACTCTACTACATCGATGGCGCGACAGAATCGGTCAACAAGGCTATGAGCGGTGCGGATTCGGCGTTGATCGCGGCGAAGGAGGCCGGGCGCGATCGTATCCAGGAATACAAGGACAATGACTCCGAGATGGCATACCGCAAAGACATCATGGAGTTTGTTTCGACGATTGACAGGGCGCTGGACGAAGACCGGTTTGTGCTGAATTGCCAGAAAATCCAGTCCATCGATCGGAACAACCCCGATGACCACTACGAGATTCTTCTCACTATTCTCAATGAGAAAAACGAACCGCAGCCGCCGCAGGATTTTATTATCGCGGCCGAGCAATATAACCGCATGGGTGCGGTTGACCGCTGGGTCATCCGCAACGCCTTTCAGTTTATCTCGAGCAACATGCTCAAGCTGGACCACCTAGGTGCCTTCTCGATCAATCTCTCTGGTAATTCGTTAAAAGAACCTGGTTTTATGGATTTCGTGCTGGCACAGTTCAATGAAACCAAGCTGCCGACGTCGAAGGTGTGCTTCGAAATCACAGAGACGTCGACGATGGGTAACGTGGACGATGTGATCGAGTTCATGGAGAAGATGAAGATTATCGGTGTCCGATTCTCGCTGGATGATTTCGGCACGGGCCTTTCATCCTATTCCTACCTGCGCAACCTGCCGGTGGACTACCTGAAGATCGACGGTATTTTCGTTAAGGATATTAAGGACAACCCCAACGACTACGCAGTCGTGAAGTCCATTAACGAAATCGGTCATTTCATGGGCAAGAAGACCATCGCGGAATATGTCGAAGACGAAGAAATACTCGAGATTCTAAGAGAGATCGGCGTCGACTATGCTCAGGGCTGGGGTGTGGGTAAAAAGCTGCCGATTACGACGCTGCTGGAATAAACGGTCTAAATTGACTCGACGAGGGCCGAGACCATATCGACGATCTGGTCAGCCTCTGCATCGCTTGTGGTCAGGTGAGGCAGGAGCCGGATCACTTTTTCGGCAGTCACATTGATTAAGAGGCCTTTCTCCAGAGCCTTCGTCACTAGATCGCCGCAGGCCGAATCCAGCTCAATACCGATCATAAGTCCCTTACCGCGAATCTCTTTGACGTTGTTGCGTGACCCCAGCCTCTCGTTGAAGCGTGTGACCATGCGCGCGCCGAGTTCAGCAGCACGCTGACACAGGCCTTTTTCCTCAATCTCATTGATGACAGTGAGCCCTACTGCACAGGAAAGCGGGTTACCGCCAAACGTTGAACCATGATTGCCGGGCTGCATCAGGCCCGCAGCGGTGCCGCGGGCAAGACAGGCACCAATGGGTACGCCATTACCGAGTCCCTTTGCCAGGGTGACTACGTCCGGCTGGATACCATACTGCTGGTAGCAGAAGTAGCTGCCGGTGCGTCCGTTTGCGGTCTGGATTTCGTCCAGCATCAGGAGCCAGTCGTTGTCATCACAGATTTGGCGCAAGGCCTGAAGATAGCCATCGTCGGCGACATGAATGCCGCCCTCACCCTGAATCGGCTCGACCATGACGGCGACGACACTCTTGTTATGTTCAGCCACTTGCTTCACAGCCTCGACGTCGTTAAACGGCACACGGACGAATCCCTTCACCAGGGGTTCAAAGCCAGCGTGGACCTTACGGTTGCCGGTTGCGGTCAGAGTCGCGAGAGTGCGGCCGTGGAACGACATGTCGGCGACGATCACTGTTGGGTTTTCAATGCCTTTCTTGTGACCGTGCAGGCGTGCGATCTTGATGGCGCACTCGTTGGCCTCGGCGCCGGAGTTGGCGAAAAACATGTTGTCCATGCCCGAGATGCGCTGCAGGGTGTCCGCCAGCGCTTCCTGTGCCGGTATACGGTAAAGGTTGGAGGTATGGAGCAGGGTAGAACCCTGTTCGCTCAAGGTCTTCGCGACTGCGGGGCTCGCGTGCCCCAGCACAATCACGGCGAGGCCGCCCAGCGCATCGAGGTACCGGTTGCCCTTGTCATCAATCAGCCAGGTTCCTTCGCCTTTCACAAAGGCAATGTCTTGTCGGCCGTAAGTCGGCATGATGGCACTGGTCATGGCGCTCTCCAACGAGCTGCGAGAAAAGGGAGCGATAATAAGGTAAAATTCACGTCACCGACAACCGGATCAAAGTAAAGTAAGAGTAATGGACATTTTCGAAAGCATCAAAGAGCAGATCGCAAACAACCCGATTCTTCTGTACATGAAAGGATCGCCGGACCAGCCGCAGTGCGGTTTTTCCTCTCAGGCATCGCAGGTACTAATGGCCTGCGGCGAACGGTTCGCCTACATCGACATCCTGTCGAATCCCGAGATTCGCGCGAACCTGCCGTCGGTATCGGACTGGCCAACATTTCCGCAACTGTTCATCGATGGTGAACTGGTGGGCGGTTGCGACATCATTGTCGAGATGTACCAGAGCGGTGAGCTGCAGCCCATGATCAAGGACGCTGCGACCGAATCCGAGTAGGTTTGCCAGGCCTGTTGCCAGCCCAGCCGGGGTCGTTATACTGGCGGTCCGGCTTTGCCCAACCACTGACAACCACTGATAAAAAGAGAGAAAGACCATGAGCTTGAAGGGATCCCAAACCGAACAGAATCTGAAAGACGCTTTCGCAGGTGAATCACAGGCCAACCGCCGCTACCTGTACTTTGCGGCCAAGGCCGACGTTGAAGGCTACAACGATGTCTCTGCCGTGTTCCGCTCCACAGCGGAAGGTGAGACAGGTCACGCCCACGGTCACCTTGAGTATCTCGAGGAAACCGGTGATCCGGCAACTGGCCTGCCGATCGGGTCTACTGCCGACAATTTGGCGGCGGCGATTGCCGGGGAAACTCATGAGTACACTGACATGTACCCGGGCATGGCAAAGACCGCCCGCGACGAGGGTTTTGATGAAATCGCAGACTGGATGGAAACCCTCGCCAAGGCCGAGCGCTCTCATGCCAATCGCTTCCAGAAAGCGCTGGATTCGCTGGAAGGCTGATCAAGCTATGCGATAAAAGAGCCCGCCATTCGGCGGGCTTTTTTTTGCGTGGAGTTTGGCTGTGCTAATGGAAAGCCAGAGATTCGGGCAGCCCGCCCAGGTCTTTCCAGCGATTGACGATCTGGCAGAACAGCTCAGCAGTCTTGTCACAGTCGTACTTGGCGGAATGCGCCTCCTCATTGTTGAAGCGGATACCTGCCACTTCGCAGGCACGGGACAACACTGTCTGGCCGAAAGCCAGACCACATAAGGTTGCGGTATCGAAGCTGGAAAACGGATGGAACGGATTCCTTTTGATGTTGCATCGGGCTGAGGCGGCATTCAAGAAAGCCTGATCGAAGGCGGCGTTGTGGGCAACGATCACTGCTCGATTACAGCCCGTCCGCTTGATCTCGCTGCGAATCGCCTTGAAAGATTCGCTCAATGCCTGTTTTTCCGGCACTGCCATGCGGAACGGATGGTCTGGATCGATACCCGTAAATTCCAGCGCCGAGGGTTCGATATTAGCGCCAGGGAAGGGTTCAATGTTGAAGAATACGCGCTCGCCGGGCACGAGGTAGCCGTCGTCATTCATCTCGAGGATGACGATAGCACTCTCCAGCAGGGCATCGGTCTCGGGGTTAAAGCCACCGGTTTCCAGGTCGAGAACAACCGGCAGGAAGCCGCGAAAGCGGTTGGCGATGGGCAGTTTTTCTTCGCTCACTGACTGACTTCGCTTAAATGATGGCGTGCCCCGTCAGTGACCTGCCAGGCGATGGTTTCGCCGCCTCGGGTTGGAATGAGTTCATCGCCGGCAAAACGGTAAGCTGTTGCGGCAGTCCAGGCATCCTGGCTGAGTGTGATGGTGTCCTGGTTGCGTGGCACCCCGTAGAAATCGGCACCGAATTCGCTGGCAAAGGCTTCCAGCCGATCCAGCTTGTCCATGGCATCAAAGACTTCGGCATACAGTTCGATCGCGGCATGGGCGGTGTAGCAGCCGGCGGCGCAGCCACAGGCATTTTCCTTGGCATGCCGGGGATGCGGTGCTGAGTCAGTGCCGAGGAAGAAACTGGCGTCACCAGAAACTGCTGCCTCTAGCAGCGCTGTCTGATGAGTGTTTCTTTTCAGCACCGGCAGACAGTAGTGAATAGGTTTGATGCCGCCCACCAACAGATCATTGCGGTTGTACAAGAGATGATGCACCGTGATCGTGGCTGCCACCTTGTCTGACGCCGCTGCCACGAAATCGACGGCCTCTCGGGTCGTGATGTGCTCCAGCACGATTTTCAGGTCAGGGAACTGCTCGATGATTCTGTTCAGTATGGTGTCGATAAACACGGCTTCACGATCAAAGATATCGATTTCGCTGTCGGTTACCTCACCGTGGATGGCAAGAACCATGCCGTGATCCTGCATTGCGGCGAAGGCAGGGTAGAGTGCATCGATCGCATTGACACCGAATGCAGAGTTGGTGGTCGCCCCGGCAGGGTACAACTTGAAGGCTCTTACCAGACCTGACTGGCTGGCTGCGACGACGGTATCCGCTTTGGTCTGGTCTGTCAGGTATAGTGTCATTTCAGGCTTAAAGCCAGCGGGGGCGTGGGCCATGATGCGTTCCCTGTAACTGATGGCGTGAGCTACTTCGGTCACCGGTGGTACAAGGTTCGGCATAACCAGCACCCTGCCGAAATAGCGGGCAGCGTCCTGCACCGTGCGCGCAAGATACTCGTCGTCACGCAGGTGGATGTGCCAGTCATCTGGGCGTTTAATGGTGAGGGTCTGCATGCTGCAAAGTTTTTCTGCGAAAAGCTGATTGTATCATGATCCCCCTGGGTGCTGCTGCGACAGTGTAAACTTGTCAGCCTCGCGTTCCCGTGCAGGATTCGATCCTGAAAGAAAATCGGGTAATATTGCGCCTCTTTTTTTCGTGAGACAGGTCCGATGGCCGATTTTGACAAGATCGTACTTTCCTATTCCGGAGGGCTGGACACCTCCGTCATCCTCAAGTGGCTGCAGGAGACCTACAACTGCGAGGTAGTGACCTATACCGCGGACCTCGGTCAGGGTGAGGAGCTGGAACCGGCGCGAGAGAAAGCCGCCAGCATGGGCGTAAAAGAAATCTATATCGATGACGTGCGGGAAGAGTTCGTGCGTGATTTCGTTTTTCCGATGTTCCGCTGCAATACCATCTACGAAGGTGAGTACCTGCTCGGGACCAGCATTGCCCGGCCGCTGATCGCCAAGCGGCTCGTCGACATTGCCAACGAAACCGGCGCCCAGGCCGTCGCCCACGGTGCCACCGGCAAGGGTAATGACCAGGTCCGGTTTGAGCTCGGTGTTTATGGTCTGAAGCCCGATGTGCAGGTGGTCGCGCCCTGGCGTGACTGGGATCTGAACTCCCGCGAGGCGCTGATGGCGTTCTGTGAACGGCATCAGATCAAGGTAGACCAGAAACATGAGGGCGAGAAGTCGCCGTACTCGATGGATGCCAACCTGCTGCATATCTCCTATGAAGGCGGCATCCTCGAGGACCCGAGCCAGGAACCGGAAGAACCGATGTGGCTCTGGACCGTTGCGCCGGAAGACGCGCCGGATACGCCCACTTACATCGAACTGACCTACCGCCAGGGCGATGTTGTCGCTATTGACGGCGAGGACATGTCGCCTGCAACGGTGCTGGCGTACCTCAACAAGGTCGCCGGCGAGAATGGGGTTGGCCGCGTGGACATCGTTGAGAACCGCTATGTCGGGATGAAGGCCCGCGGGTGTTATGAAACCCCGGGAGGGACGGTGCTGTTGAAAGGCCACCGTGCCATTGAGTCGATCACGCTGGATCGTGAGCTGGCTCACCTAAAGGACGAGCTGATGCCGCGGTATGCGAGCCTGATCTACAACGGATACTGGTGGTCACCGGAACGCTCGGCCCTCCAGGCCCTGATTGATGACTCACAGAAAAACGTGAACGGCAAGGTCCGCCTCAAGCTTTACAAAGGTAATGTCATCGTCGTTGGTCGCGAATCAGCCAGCGACAGTCTCTACGACGCTGATATCGTGACCTTCGAAGATGATGCGGGTGCTTATGATCAGTCTGACGCCGGTGGATTCATCAAGCTGAATGCGTTGCGTTTGAAGCTGGCCGCCAAGCTGGGTCGCAACTACCGCTAACCGCCGCAGCTGATGTTGGTATAGCGTGACTCCAGCTGCGCCAGGTCGCTGTTGCGCTCGTGCTGTCGGTACAAGTAGCGGAGCGGGCACAGACTGGTGTTCTGTGGCACCGGGTTGAAATGAATGGAAGCCTCGAAATAGCCGATGGCTGCCTCCACATTCATTGGCGCCATCATCTCGAGTCTGCCCAGGTATTCGAACAGCAGTGCTTTCGAGGCACGCGGCGTTTCAGCCGGGATCTGCGCCTGAGCGGAAAGGGCGATCTCCATCAGCACCGGCTTGGATGCTGGATTATTGAGCGGCAGCAGTACCTCAAGTGTGGTCAGTCGGCCTGGGAACGTGTTCTGCAGCCGCTCCAGCCGCACGTAATCGGCCTCGGTCATAGACGTGCCGGCCAGCACCAGGTGAACATACTGGCGGGTGAAGCTGACGAGGCGCAGATACAGGAAGTGGCGTTCGTGTAAATCACGAATGCTCCCCGCCTCCCACAGGTCTAGCAGCTGGTCCTGCACAGCGTGCATGGCAGGGTTGATGATGGCCGTGGTCGCTGCGGTCGGTGTGTAGCGGAAGAAACCGCCGCGATACTCCCGCGGGGCAATGATGAGTGATGAGGCAAACACGGGTTGTTGATTGCTCGCCATGTAGTTCGCCATCGCTGTCTGCTGAACCTCGGCTGTAGCAAACGGCGAAGCCAGACGATTGCTGAAGACGAGGTTTTCCCAGTTACGCAGTTCGATGTCGGGTCGTATGCCCTGCACTTTTTGCAGGTATCCCAGCACGCCGACTTCGAGATCATCAGCGGCGAAGTACACCGCATTAGCGGGCAGGGCATTCAGCAGACTCCTGCCGTAGTCTTCCACCCAGCGGGTGTGGCTGCGGTCATTCAGGCGGTAGCCCTGCAGGGCGATGCTGACCAGCAGGACTGGTGTCAGCAGGCCGGCCAGCGGTTCGCGTCCCGGCAGCCTTGCCTTGAGCCAGG
>Ga0181568_10002194_pt1 | contig 17733 bp, 14 predicted proteins | sample 101ome_20_FD_133758 | JGI IMG/M metagenome (GOLD analysis project Ga0181568, IMG submission 133758) | Coastal salt marsh microbial communities from the Groves Creek Marsh, Skidaway Island, Georgia - 101404AT metaG (megahit assembly) | ecosystem: Environmental > Aquatic > Marine > Intertidal... | reverse complement strand
TCACTGGATGAAATGCTGTTAAGTATTAACTCTTGCGAGAATGTCTTCTGTCCCGTTATGGTCTGTTCTGTGTCCACCAGCACGGTGTTTGATGTTGGTGCTCCTGCCTCTGCTCTCAGCAATGATACCCTCCAAGCGTTCACAGTGGTAGAGCCTCCCGATGTGGATGCCGCTGATAATGTAACTGTTGTGCCTGATAACGCGGCAGTGAATGTCAATTGATCTGAATCTTTACTGGAAACTATTGGTCCAGAACTGACATATGCGTCGGAACCATCAGTGACCACGTGTACTTCAGAGATGCTGGCGGCACCTTCCGCTGAATTGTATCCAACCACAACGTACTGGGCACCTGTCACAGATTCGGTTGAGAAAGTGTCTATTGATGTGGCACTACTGCTGACACTGGATGCTCCCACTGTCTTGATAGTGTCACCTGTTGCTGTTGTTTCTGAATCTCCCAGCAGTATCCTGTACATCTTGACATTGCAGTTTGGTGTGTTGCCGGATGCCCTCAATCTCACCGAACCCGAAGAAACATCTGCCGACAAGGTCAGCAAGGAATCATTGCCTGTGAAAATTTCATTGTAAATTGATATGTAGGCATCTGAACCATCTGTTACAACCACCGCCTCAAGGTTTGAAAGTTCTCCGTTGGCGGCATTGACTGATATGAAATATTTGGCGCCTCTGTATGTGGTTGCACTCCAGGTATCTAAATTTTCAACAGCACTGTCTACGTCTGTGTTGAGTATGGCTGATGTGTTGCCAGAACTTGATGCTGTTGTCGAATCTCCCAGACCTATCCTGAACAAAGACACGGAGTTGACCACACTGGCTCCCGTGGCCAGTAACCTAACGTTGCCACCGGATATGTCGGCGTCGACACTCATATGGTCTGCCGATCCCGACTGAACACCGTTGGATGATGACACAAATGCCTGTGAGTCATTGTGAACCAAGGTGTATCTTTCCGTCGCTACATCATTGTTGATCTCGTCTCTGGTTACCGCATAGTAGTAGGCACTGTCAAAACTTGATGTTGAAAATTGATCTATTACCGACTGTGCTGTTCCTATGCCGGTATCTGGAGTCGGTGAAGTTGTGTTGTCTGTGTCCGCGGCCACTGTGGTTGTGGCCAATATGTCCACGAATTCCGAACCATCCCATTTCTCGTACCTTGACAGAGATGTGTTGTACCTCAACATACCATTGGCACCGGTTGGTCTCTGTGCCGTGGTACCGTTGGGCAGTGTCAATGATCCAGTTGTGCCAGAAAAATTTGCTTGTGTGTCGGTCAAATCAAAATTGTTGTGTCTTATGAAGACATTATCCAATGTCTGGCCATTCGCCCTATAGATATTGTCGGCTTCTATTGCCAGTCTAGCGTAATAAACTTTGGTGTTGGGGTTACAACTTGCTCTCAATCTGGCCTTACCCGCGGAGACGTCTGCCGTGAATGTGGCTAGGGTATTATTGCCTGTGATCACAAAACTTTCTGAAATTGTGGCATCTGTGCCAGCATTGTTTACGGTCATTGTCACTTCGGAATTTTGATATTCTGAACCAGATTCCAGCGTTATAAAATATCTGGCCGTTTTGTATTGAAAAACATCAAAGGAATCAACAGTTTCGATCGCACTGTCAATGTCTTCTTTTATTCCGTAAAGGAATTTGTCAAACTCTCCCAGTTTGGTTTTTGTACCCAAGTCTTGCCTGTATAGTATTGCTGTGCCTGTGGTGTTTCCTGCCGATGACGAACTTAAGGTCACTGTGGCATCTGATATCGAACCGCTGAAGGTGTGTAATGGTGCTCCTCTGCTTGACACAAAAGCATAGTCGTTGTGATAGACAGTTGATCCGTCATGTGTAAGACTGGTCTCCGATATCTGGTAGTCACCTGCTGTGTCGTCTTTTATCAATATCACATATTTCGCACCTCTGATATCTGTTTTAGTGAACTGATCCAATGTGGTCGCACTTGATCCAATGTTGCTAGTGGTTTTTATAATTTTGGAATTTGTGTTAGAGACCGTTTCATGATGATCTCCCAGTGCTATCCTGTATATCCTCAGGTTGGTGTGTGATGAGGTGTTGGTCGCACCCGACAACTGCACCATTCCGTCCGATATGGCAACTGTGAAATCCGCAATCCTGGTAGAATCTTCATTGACATTGTAGGTCGAAACATACGGAGTAGAATCATCATGCACCACAGAGACTTTTAGATGTCCCACGAATCCGTTTGCCTGGTCTTCGAGAACTATGTCATATATGGCACCTCGATATTCTGCTATGTTGAATTGGTCTATGACTGCCGATGTTGTGTCTAGTTTGTAGTAGTTGAACTGTCTGACTGCTGTGTTGTTTCCACCCCCACCACCAGATGCATCCGCAAACGATAGTACCCCAGATCCGTTTGTCTGAAGTATTTGTCCGTTTGATCCATCTGTTGACGGCATTGTTATACCGTTGATCTTTACTTCACCTGTACCGCTGGCATCGATGGTTAAGTCTGAATTCGAAGTTGATGCCACAATGGTGTCTGTGTACAGTGATCCCTGTATCGAGGCATCTCCAAACACAGTGGCTCCTGTTGATGTGGTCTCTATTTTTTTGCTGTTGTCATGATAGATTTCCACACTGCCGTCCGCGTTGGCCACGATGGATTCCTCGCCGGACTTGCCCTGTATCCTTACGTCGCCTCCACTGGTATCCCTGATGTACAGGCTTCCTGTTGAATTGTCTATGTAACTGTTGGTCCCGTCGTGATATATCTGCAGGTCGTTTCCTGATCCTGCGTACAGTATGCCGTTGTCTGCCAGAAGTATGTTGGCACCTGATGTTATATTTTGTGTTGATACAAGATTGGTGGCAGTGACCAGGCCCGAAACCTGTAGTGTCGATGTGGGTTCTGAAGTACCGATACCTATACGTGAGTTCGTGACATCGAGATACAATAGGTTTGTTTCGAATGCAAGGTCCGTGCCATTCCTAGTCAGATTGGACTTTAAAACCGAACCCGATATACGACCAATGGCCATATTCTGGTACTCCTTCTATAATTTTGTTAGCAGGGCATATGCCCTACACGGCCTCGTTGTCATTGCCGGCCGACAGCAGTATGAGTATTTATACGCCTAAAAAAAAAGGACGACCGAAGCCGCCCTTTTACTACTAAAAAGTTGTAATATTTATTAGTTGTTGGTTCTCACCACACAATTTACCATGCCAATATCCGCATCGGTTTTGCTTTCAAGTGCTCTACCAATAACGTGGAATGGGTTGATAGTTTCACCATCTTCCACTGCTCTGGCAGTGCCTTTGACGGATGAAGTTACCAATCTTTGACCTTTTTGTACAGTGCCAGATACTCTCACTGGAGTTCTACCTGTCATTGCCACAAACGGGTGTGATTCGTTGTTGCCTGCTAGTGCATTCATGGCATATGCTGGTTTAGAAGAAACAACACCAAACACAGAATCTGATTTGTCTTCAGTTGTTTCTGTGATTTCTTGTGTTCCACCTAACATTACAACAGCACCTTCGGCCATTGGAGCATCAGCGGCAAATCTTTCAGCAACGTCGGCGTATTGGGCCGAAGTTGATACGGCGTGTACCACGTTGGCTCTGATGTCTGCCAAGTCAGCCGTACCCGGAGTAGATGAATCGCCTTGTGCTCTTTTGAAAGCAGTCCAGGCACCACCCGCGTTTCCGAATATTGTTGTTCCATCATCTGCGAATGTTTCGTCCCAAGCCCAGTAAAGGTCTTGTTCTGTTGCTGTTGAACCATCTCCTCTGTTCACTTTCATACCCGAAATCGAAGGCATACCTGCGTTCGAGGAAACGTTTCTGTTAACCTCGATGATGTTGTCCTCTACTGAAAGTGTTGCAGTGTTAATGATTGTTTCAGTTCCGTCAACTGTTAAGTTTCCGTAAACCCTAACGCCACTGTCGTCAACTGCAAGTTCTGTGTTTCCAGATGCTGTGACTGTGAATGTTGTTGAGTTTACTGTTGCGTTCGTTGTGCCAGATGTGATCGCTGTTTGCGATATCGCCGCTATCTGATCATCAACGTATTTCTTGTTTGCCGCGTCACCGTCTGCCGATGGTGCTGTTGCGGTCATTCCTGTGATCGTGTTAGATGAAGCACTTATTGTTACATCACCAACCGATAAACCATTGTTGACTCTAAAATTTCTAGTTGTCATGGTTCCATTTCTCCCTCATGTTATGTTTGATATACTCCTGCAAAAGAAAACCCCCTGCAGTGTTGTTATTTACCGCAGGGGGTTGAATTTAATGTTTGTTATCTATTATACGCCTGATAACGAGTATTGTACCTTGGCTGACTGTTGTCCGCCTGCTGATACAGCCTGTAACAGCACAGAGCCACCTGACAGTGTCGCTGTGTATGTTGATAGGTCTGATCCTGTAGAAGAAGTCTGACCATAAACTGTGACATAGGCAGTTGAGCCGTCGTGTACAATCAATGCTTTGGCCACTTCGTATTCAGCGTTCGAACTATCAGTTGTTGTGATAAATGCTTCTGCTGATCTGTAAGACGTGGCATTGAAACTCATGAGTGTAGTAGCAGTCGACGTGAAGTTGACCGAACTTGTCTCTGATCTAGCAACACCACCTGACGCCAATGCTGTGTTGTCAGCACCTGAGATTGCGAATATCCTCGCACCCGAGTGAGGAGCACTAGTGAACGTGATGTTTGTTGATGATACACTGTAGTTTTCAGTTGGTTCCTGGTAAACGTTGTCGATGTAAACGAACACGTTGTTGGCGTTTGCCGGAGCAGAGCCAAAGAAACCAGTGAAAGTAGTTGTAGATCCATCACCTGTGGCAGAAACTTTTGAGAAGATCGGTGTGTCGCCCGCAGTTGCGAACTCGATGTAAGTTGATCCGTCTGTACAGCCCTCGTATTTTCCTGTCTGTGTGTTGAATCTAATAATACCAGTTGCCGCTGTAGGTCTAGCCGCTGTGTTACCTGATGGTAATCTAAATGCGTCAGTGCTTCCAGAAGCATCCAACACATAGCCGATTGAACCAGCCGCTGTTGATATACCGATTTGGTCCGCTGAACCGTCAACCACGAATAGATCAGTGTCTGAGTCACCTTCAATCCTGAAGTCAACCGCCGCACCTGAATCATTAAATGTAAATGATCCTCCGTCGATGCTAACATCTGTTGATACTGCAACAGCACCTGTTGAGTCTGTGATAACAATCGCCGCTGTACCGTCGTTGGCCTTGATGTTTGTGGCCTGTACGTTGGTAGCAGTCACGTCAGTGAATGTACCTGCCGCGGCACTGTTGGCACCAATTGTCGTGCCATCAATCTCACCAGATCCTATGTCTACTTTTGAAAGGACAACCGAACCTGTTCCGTTTGGTGTGATGTTGATGTTTTGGTTTGATGCAGTTCCTTTGATGTCAGTGTCTTCGATGGTCATTCCATCAAACGTCAATTTGTTTACATCACCGTTGTTGAAATGGATGTTTGCATAACTGTCGATAGTAACGTTACCTGCTGTGGTTCCGTCCTCGCCCGATGTCAATGCAAACGCAAACTCATCCGCTGATTCATCCCATAGGAAAGAAACGTTGTCCAACGATCCCCTGTTGAAGAATAGACCTTGGTCAAATATGTTCGCCGCTCCGCCTGAGTTGTTTTTGGCTAATTGGATAAGTGGATCTTCAACCACTAATGTTGTTGAATCGATAGTTGTGGTTGTACCCTGTACTGTCAAGTTACCGCCAATGGTAGCGTTACCTGTTGTAGTTACAGATGTGAAAGTACCAGCCGCCGCTGTTGTACCACCGATGATCACACCGTCTATAGTACCATCTCCACCTGAGTCAGTGATGTTTACGTCTGTGTTTACAGTTAAGTTTGTGAAAGTACCTGCCGCCGCCGAGTTGGCACCGATTGTTGTACCGTCGATCTCACCTGCCGCAACGTTGATTTTTGGAATAGCAACATCACCTGTTCCGTTTGGAGTAAGTGTGATGTCACCGTTTGTCACTAAACCTGTGATTGTTGATGCTGTGTTTGATATCTCTGTAACACCTAACTGTGTTGAAGCAGTCCTGAATATCGCAGTCTGGTTCCCTTCAGTTGTTAAGTGTATTTCGTCAGCGTCTGAACTTGGTTCAACGTTTACAGACGTGTCTTCGTCTGCGTCTTTGATCTCAGTACCTGATGCTAGGTTGGCCCAAGCACCGCCGGCATAACCTTCAATCGTTGATTGATCCGAGTTGTACCTGATATCACCGTTGGCCGGTGAGCCTGGTCTCTGTGCATCTGTTCCTGCCGGAAGTCTTAATGCGTCAGTCGCCGATACGTGAAATGTTGTTGCTGGGCTGGCTGTACCAATACCCACTCTTGAATTTGTTACGTCAAGGACCAATAATGTTGTCTCGAATGCTAAATCCGTGCCCGACCTTAAAAGGTTGGACTTCAACATCTGTCCTGATATTCTACCTATTGCCATTGTTTAATCTCCAAACGTTTGTTTTTTTTGTGTTATAACGTCAGTATTTATTGTAAAACTTGATTTTGTGCCCGTTAAATAGTACAATACACTATGAACCCAGAAAACTGCGTAGTTATCGGACCCGCTCCTGTGCAATATGATCCAGCAACACTGGTATCTTTCAGCGACACCGTGGTGGCAGGAAACACGCACAAAAACAACAGTTTTACCTACGCAACTGTGGCCAGTGAAACAAGGCTTCAGGATATGCTAAACACACCCAGTTTCAGGGATACAATCATACTTGCTCCCGACAAACTTTACAAAAAATATGTTTTTTTTGAACAGATAGACAACTTGCCTTCTTTGCCCTATGTCAAAAGCACCGGCAAAACCACAGAAAATCTCAGCGATCAAAGCCTGGCCTTGATGTTGGCTCTATGGTTGGAAAAGAAAAATATCTATCTTTTTGGATACGACATAGAGAACCTAGACGAGAGGGCGACACTAATGTTGATACTGGGAGCCAACCATTTCAGCAATATTTTTTATGTAAGGAAACCAAATCCTTCTAAGATCCATCTGTTTGACGCATACGACAACATGCAGGTTATCGATTACAACCAATTTGGAGAAATCAAAAATGGCAAATAAAAATTTCAAGTATCACTTGACCGTTAGATGGCCCGCTCCTTGCCGAAACAGGTCCTACGATGTTTTACAAGAAAGACCAGATCTAGTGGAACAGATGAATCTGTTTAGGCAAAAAGTAGAAAGAGTGTGCAGACTGATACTAAGGAAATCGTACAGGATAGACAGCAATCACGATCTACAGGGAGTGAATATGTGGTTGGAGAGTGGACAGGATGTGTATGATTTTATCATCCGACAACCAGAATTTGAATGGGAGATCGTTCCAGAATTGTCCACTGTGAACAGACTGACGGGTGAGTTGAAGAAATGGCAAGTGGTGTACACTCCCACAGGAATCACAATAGCCTAGTCGGCGAATCCATGCATTATCACAATTCTTGCACCTGAGTGTGCGGCTTCTCCCACTGTGGTCACAGTGGTTCCCGAAATGGTGTAGTTGGTATCTGGCTCCTGCATGACGCCATCGATATACACAATGATTGTGTTTTCATCTGTGGGTGATACTGACATTGTGAAGTTGGTCGTTGAGCCGTCACCAGTAAAAATATCTTTAGTGATGTCACCTGCTTCTGATCCGGTTCTTAGTGTTGTAAATGTTGAGCCATCTTCCGAAACTTCGTATTTGCCGGTTTCAGAATTAAAACGCAACATACCCGCAGTAGCAGTCGGCCTCTCCGCTGTTGTTCCCGAAGGAAGATTCACTGCGGTTGTTGAACTAAATGTGAAACTGCCCGATCCTGCCGTGTCAAACGTGACATCGGCATCGGTCACAGTTTGGTTCATTGTGGAACCACTGAATTCAAAGTTTCCTGTGTTAGAAGAAGTAATGTTTTGTAAACCTTTTGTGCCTGTGTATCGACCACCTGCTATATAGACAGATTTTCCTGTGAAATCTACACCGTTGGGCAAGTTACTGCCAATGAAGTGTAGAACACCTGCCTGATAGTCAAAGAACCACTCGTCGTTATTGCCCGAACCTGTGGCAAACACCTGTGTCCCCGAAGACGCGGCATTGGCCGCATCCGAAGAAGTATGGATGTAAACTTTTACCTGATATGTGGAACCAAATTCTGGCGGTATCCAGTCGATCAAATTGGTTTTCCAGGTCCTGTTTGCTTCGACTGTTGTGTTGTCGACCACTGCTTCTGTGGGTGTGCTGGTTGGATAAACTGTAACAACACCCGTTGTCGATCCCGGCAACACAGCAGGAATTTGGTCTGCCCTGTTCCAAGTGTTTGCTCCGTTCAATAACAATGGTGACGCAATAGATTCATTGGGTGCCTTCTTGTTGGCATTGGTATCGGTCTTGGCAACACCATAACCTATCTTCTTCCACAAATAGTCAACTTTTTTTGCGTCTGTGATTGCCATTAACTTATGCTCAGTGCTGTCACACTGTCTCCTGAATTTAATTTTACTCTACACAAAATAACATTTCCAGTGGCATTGGAAGCATTTTCAGATCCCAACGTCAAAGTAAATGATTGATTTGAATAACTTGTTCCGTCTGAAATAATATCTCCACCTGTGAATGCACAACCATTGGAACCGTTTCCTCCGTTGCCTGTGTCTGCTCCTGGTACACCCGATCCCGCAAATTGTATGCTGGCATCCAGCCAACCGTTCAAGGTCGAAGCGGAATCTATCGCTGTGCCTGGTGCCGCAATAAAGAATCCCGAAACTGTTCCTGTCAGTGTCACTGTGAAGTTTGCTACCGAAGTTCGTCTGAATGCGAACGTGTAGTACTGTGATCCTGATCTACCTGTGGCCAGGTCTGGACCGTCTGGTAGATACCCATTTGAATCACGTAAATCAGTTGTGAAATGTTTGATTGAACCGGTGCTGGAAGCACTTGGTCTGACTATTGCTTCGTTGGTTCCTGCCACTGTGACTGCTCCGGACCATGCATGATCGGTGTAGTAGTTGGCATTTGACGAGTCAAACAGTGATGGAGTGTCACCTGACAAGGAACCAAATCCCGCAATTCGCACAGCATCGTCGTCATACGTGGCTCCAAGGGAGTCACTGACAACAATGCCACCCTGATCTTTGTTAAGACCTCCCGGTGTTGCTGTGAAAACTTGTATTTTTGTTGATGTTTCTGAATAAGATCCTGTACCATTAGCATTTTTACTCCTTGCTTTGATAGTTTGGATACTCATAATAGAACTTGATGTTAGGGGTACCGTTAAGTCGCCCAAGGTATAAGCGGATGCTACTCCTGTGTCTGTATTAGGAATCCCGCCTGTCAAGAATGAACTTGTGCCATCGACGTTGGCATAAGTGAAATTTAAGTTGGAAATAATTGACCCAGAAGTTGATTCCTGATTGGTTCCGGGATCAATTTCGTGCGGATCAACAATGTCTGCATAGGCCTGTCCAGTAAAATTATCAACCGAGGTGCCTGACACAGTGAGACTGGGTGAACCTGTGTCATAGTACGGTATTCCCGACACATATTCGTATGTACCCGCGACATTTTCTGTCACAGTACCTATTGTAGTGGTAGGTGTTGCGGTTATGTCATCCCTAACAACATGAACTAGATTTGTGTTTCCGGTTGTTGTGTGCTCAAGTCTCTGAGCATTTACGCCAACTGTGTATCCCGACAATGCTTTTGTAATTCTTGCCGAGGCAACAAGATACAGTCTTTGAGGATATGTGGCTACTACCGTGTCATAATCCACGTTGGATGTCACGACAAGACTTGTGAATGTGCCTGTTTCGTTTTCTGCTGTGGTGAATGCCTTTGATCCATCCGCTGAGGCATTGATTGCCGCTGACAGTGTGCCTGTGGCGCCGTTGTAAAAATTGGTCACGGTGTTTGTGTCAATTGTTCCCGATGTATACCTTCTGGCAGTTGTTGTATTCAAGGAATCACCCGCAGTCAACGTGGCGAATGATGATGTGTTGTCGTCAAATCCTGCACATAATTTTGGCGAAGTGCCCTGAGCCGAATCACTTAAAGTTAATGATTTAGTTGACAGGTCGGCGGGTGCCGCCGGCACTGCCTTCATTGTCCACGTGATGGTTTCTTCGTCGTCTTGTTCTATAGTATCTGGAGTACCATGTGCTCTGAATCTCGTTGTAAACGCACCATTACTTGTTCCTGTAAAATTTTTATCAAGTGTAGCACCTATTGTTCCTGCTGTGCTTCCGTCTTCCACTATGTTTACAATGTCGGATGAATCATCAAAATAATCGTAATCGTAATCGTCGGCATTCTGTGATGTGTTTGTGAATCTAGCAAGTGCTCTGTTGTTGCTGTCCAAGTCTGTTGTGTCATACAATGTGTATTGGTTATCACCAGATCCGGTTGAAACTGTCACAGCAGTCGCGGCAATATTTGCTCTGACATCCGGTTCAACGATAATGTTCATGTTATATGTGAAAGGTGAATTGGAGTGTCCGTTAGCCAAACTTAAACTGGTTGTGTATGTCTGTGTCGTGCCACCGGATTGCTGTCCTGAACTCAAATTAAATGTATTTGCGATTGTATTTCCTGTGTCACCCGATGCTCCTGATCCAACATTGACGTTGGTATTGGCATCACCTTCTCCAAAATTCCAGGTGTAAATGTTTGACGAAAATGTCGATTGTGGTCCTGGATTTGTTGCTGTGTCGTTCGTGAATGTGACTGGAAATCCCGAAGTGCTTTCCTCATTTACTCCTCTAATAGTAGAGTCAGTGACAGAATATTCTACAGTGTGATCACTGTACACATCAAAATTTTTATTTTGAGTGGCAGGTATCACGGCCGGGTCTGCCGTCGAGTGAGTGAGAAGTTTCAAAGTGATTGTGTATCTTGTGTCTCCGCTCCCTGTACCTATACTTGAACCATCATCTGCCGCTGAGTTGTTGTAGGTATGAGATAATCTAGAACCAGATACCCCTCCCGCCGCTGAATCAGAGGCGATTGTGCTCGTGGTTGTATCTCCCCAGTCCACTTCATAGGTAACTGTGGCCCCGCCTGTGTTTGTGGTTGTGTTTTCCAAATAAACTGTTGCCCCGTTGTCGGCGGAAGTTATAGGTGATCCGCCCGATGCGGCCGAGTACATGAAAAAGTTTACAACAGGTTCTGCTGTAGCCACTGTAATATAATTTGTCCTTGTTGATGTAGCAAAAGATCCCGACGAGTCGGTTACTGCCGCATCGTTTTCAAATGCTTTAACTGTGACTGTGTACGGTGATCCCGAATTTTCTGCGTAGGTGTGACTTGGTGTTGAATCCGATGTTGCCGTTGTAACGTCGCCGTCTCCCCACGTGATTGTGTATCTAGTGTTTGCTCCTGCTGTCGGTGTGGTAGTGATTGTTAGGGTGACTGTGTCGTTCAAACTGATAGATGTTTGGTCAGCGACAAACGAAACAGATTTCAAATATGTTCCTGCCCTGATATTGTCCATGGTCTCGTTTAAATCGTCGATTGCCTGTGTAACCGACGTTGTAGACGTAAGTCCTAGATAAGCACCATCGCCAAACGTTGAATCATCGGGTAAACGGAGTTCAACGTTGTCACCTGTGACACCGCTTGATGACACAGAAGAAATTTGATCGTCAACATATTTTTTTGTTGTGGCATCCGCGTCTGCAACTGGCTCACCTATCTGTAGTTTTGCCAATGTGACGTTAGAAAAATCTGTGACAGTTGATCCGTCTTGCGGAGTCGTGCCTAACCGGAATTTATCTACCGTTTCGTCCCAATAGAAGACAGCGTCGTCGAGGGCGTCTCCTCTGTTGATCATTATGCCGGCATCTGTTGCCGCTGAGTTATTTTTGTTCAAGACAATGATATTGTCTTCCACTTCTAAATTTTGTGTGTCCAACTGTGTGGTTTCGCCTTCTACAATAAGGTCTCCCACAACAGTCAAATCGTTTTGTACTCTTACTGCTCCGTTTACATCTAGTGCATAGCCGGGCGAATTTGTTTTGATACCGACCCGATTGTTGTCTACATCTATGTATAGTAAATCCGTTTGGAAGGCTATATCTGTTGCTCTCAACAGATTAGATTCTAATAGATCTCCACCAATTTTATTAAATGCCATAATACTACTTTCGTATTTACCAACATATCACATACCTATGGATCAATCAATAAATACTCTTATTATGGCACTCAAACCTATCAACATCCAACAAAAAATCACCGCTAAATCTGTCAAGGTGTCTGACATAGATTTTAAAAAAGATTCCATCTCTGGAGACGTGATCAACGGGGGCACAATCACAAATTTTTCCAGCACTGGTATCAAAGATTCAGCAACACACAACATATTAGAAATCGCAGACGACGTAACAAATATCAACAATGATGTTTTTATTCAAGGCAAGATAAATTGCCAAACTCTACAATATAATCGAGCTCAAGTGCCTGTGTTGGATGTCAAAGAAGCACTGAGAATTGATGGCAATGAAGTTGTATGGAGAACCAAACTGGGCAAGAGTGTCAAAGAAAGTTCTCTGACCAAAGTTGGTGTGTTAGAAAATTTACAAGTCAAAGACACTTTATATGTAGCGGATGGAAGAGTGGGAATCAACACCACAGTACCATCTAAAACATTTGCTGTCGATGCCGAAGGAGTCGAGATCGTTATCGGCAGTGATGATGCTACAGGATTTGTAGGCACACACGAAGCACGACCGTTTGCCATATCAACCGATGATACCAAAAGAATTGTAGTTGCAACAAACGGCAAGGTATCATTTGAAAAAGATGTAAATGTTAAAGGTCGATTAGGAGTTGGTATACAAAACCCTGATCACGACCTAGAGGTCGCTGGCAACATCGCATTTCAAAATAGGATTTTTTCTTCCGCTTCCGGCATACCAACAACGGGCACATGGACCAAGGGATCTATAGTTTGGAATTCAGAACCAGACATAGGCGAAGTGTTGGGTTGGATCTGCATCAAAGGCGGTCAGCCGGGTGCTTGGAGATCATTCGGACACATCAATTAAGCGCCAATTGAATCAAAACCGTGAAGTATAGTGATAAGGTGTGAGTTGTCTATTGAGTTGTCTGCCGGTGGAGCAGAACCAAATGTTATTGTTGTTCCAGACACAGAATAGTTCGTGCCCGGTATTTGATATACACCACCAACGAAAACCAAAACGTCCTGTTGATCCGTAACCGATAGACTCATCGTGAAAGCCACAGTTGAACCGTCGCCTGTTAGGTTGTCTTGTGTGATTGTTGCCGGAGCAGAGTTGGCAGTTGAAATGTTGGCCCAGCCGTTGTCATAGGCCTGGAAAGTGCCTGTTGTTGTGTTATAAATTAAATCACCGTTCAACCCACTCGGTCTTTGATCGGTAGTGACCTGAGGAATTTGTACAGCCAGTGCGCCATTTTCTAAGGCCCTGTTTTTTACTAGCCTACCCATGGCATTATAATCCTATTGTTGAGATTGTTGCGTTGAACTGCGCCGCAGAGTCTGGTGCTTCGATGTAGATCGCATCACCGTTTTCAAGAATTAATTTTTCTGTGTCAACGATGTATGTGTCCTGTGCTGGGATCAACAGATTGTTGTAAATTTTAAAGTTTTCTGAAACAGAGTCTCCTGACGGAACAACATATATATTAACGTTACCGTCTGATGAAGATTTGTTTGTGACATAAATCACTGTAACTGCCGTGTCTGCCGAGGCCGTGAAAGCGGCTGATGCCGTGTTTGCTGTGACTTGAAAATTTGTAATAGCCATATTTTATCCTAACGCAATTGCCAAAGCAGTTGCTTTCTTTTTACTTATCAGTTCTCCCTCTGAACCAGAGCTGATGTTTGAGTTAATGAAGTATAATCCTGTGCCGCCACCTGCCGCTGTTTTGTTGTATAATTTGGTTACTGTTGTGGCTGTTGGTGTTGAAGCGGCGCCCGAGAATGTCAATACATCCTCGATCACGACCGATCCTGTTCCGTTTGCTGTTAATGTTAAATCTTGATTTGATCTATCAGTTGAAATTGTGTCTATCCCGTTTAGATCTCTATCCAAAGTTATTGTCACCGTATCTGATTCGGTTGCCGCTGTTGAAATATTTGAACCACCTGCTATTAAAACACTGTTTCCTGAAGCAACATCTACAACAGCAGAATCATCTCCTCTGAATCCTATAGCAAATCCTCCGCCTGAAACCACTGAGTCAACATAACTCTTTGATGCGGCGTGATTAGAATCTGATGGTGTTGTTGCAACTTTGATATTTGCCAAAGTGAAGGCGCCGTCCTGTATCTCTGTCTTGATAGTTGATCCGTCCGCAATATCTACGGTTGGTGTCGTTCCTATCCTGAATTCGTTTGAACTGGCATCATAGTAGAGAACCGCGTGGTCCGCCGTGCCCTGATTGAATACAATTCCAGAATCTTCTATACCCGCTGTGGAGTTGTTTCTGTTCAATTCCATGAATTGATCTTCGACTGTGATATTTGTGGTGTTTACAGTTACCTCAGTGCCGTCTACTATTAGGTCGCCCTTGACTCTTGTGAACTTTGAATCTAAAATTACCGAGTTGTCACCAGTAAATCCTGTACCGGTCTTGATTGTGTAATCACCTGATGTTCTGAGAGTCTTTGCCATTTGTGTTATTTATGTGGAAATGGGGGAGTGCGAAATCTCCCCCATAAAGCACGTGTCTTGACTATTAGTGAGTTCTAATGTCAATGTTTCCTTTGTCACTAACTTGACCTTCGTCCGCGGACTCAGATGTTTGTAGCGTGTAAGGTACCGTTCCTGTAGTCGTACCGTCTGACTGAACATAGTGAATAGTGCCGTTGTAGAACTTCTCCACGTATGCCACAGTCGAGTCGTCAAGTATGACTTGAACATTGAATGTGTCATTATCTGTAAGTGTTGCTTTGGCAACCAGTTTCATTACTGTTTCAGAAGAATCGTTCAAGTGAATTTTGAAACTTCTTGAACTTCTCTGAGACACGATGTATGAACCTGTACCAGTCACGTTTGAATCACCAGTTCTGTAAGTTGTCACAGCCAGTGTTGCAGTTGATCCTGGATTGAAATCAGATAACATTCTTGATTTTTTGATCGGTCTTCCCATTTGTTTTCTCCTTATTAGGAGTCCAATCCCAGTTCTCCTGGGTACGCGGTTAGTTTCCGCATAAGTCTCCGACACTGTGTCGAAGCACGTTTGAACTGTTGGTATTTATACTATATGTGTTTGATTTTATCCTGGAGTAATTTGGCATACTGTTGTACGCCATCATTGTTGGGATGCAGGTCGTTGGGTATTAGGAAGTCACGATCTTCACACCATTTGTAATGCACAGTGTCTTGATCATGTAAATTGAAAAAATAATTTTGGTCTATCGCATCAATTATGTTATTAAGATAGGATTTGGGTTTTCTAACAACACTCTGCATTCCGTTGTAAAAATAATAAGGTATGTCATTCTGTTTTAGGTAGTTCTGCATATCCAACACAGAGTTATAAAAGTTGAATGCCGTCCATTCCACAAGGTCAGCATCTGTAAAAATCTTGGAAGTGGATAGATGTTCTCGTACAATGTTGACGGTATTCATTTTCAGATTGTTGTTGTCTGATTTCTTGATATAGTCGAGTCTACCACCGTAACTAAATTGTACAAGGGCGAACGTATCTTTTTTGCGTTCTGGATACTTTTCATAAAAAATTTTTGTATTGGCGATTATCCTAGTGTTACCGGAACTGGGTTCTGCTATGTTTAAATGTTGCAGTTGCTTGTAATTGGCAATTTCCTTTCCTACACAGGTATGGATACCCAAATGAGGTCTGGGAATACTAAAACTGCATCCTGATGACAAGAGATATTTCACAAAGATATTTAAACAACGGAGAGCGATAGAAAAAATTATTCAACCGCCCTCCGCGGATATGTGCTTTTAGATTTTTATATTATTTTCTGTTATAGATATGATATAAAATCCAAATTGCTACAAGTCCCAACAGACCTTGATCTGAGAAACCTTGCACAACGCCCTGGATATTTCCTATTACAGAAATATTTGGCCAGAACGGAACACCTTGACCTTTGAAAAGGATCTCTAATACGATCCCCAACGCGATAAGACTAACTCCCACGTCGGCGATGGCCTTAGCCCATCCTTTTACTTTCATCATGATATCCATATTGGACCTCCCTTGTACGATTCTTGTTGAATCGGTAAAATATTTAGAACAGTTTTTTATTGATTAAAACATATTAAATTGTTTGTGCTTCGTATGACCAAGAAAAAAATGCCATTAACTACAAACAAAATTCTTTATACAACAGATAATCATATTGATTGTATGACTTGTGCCATGAAATAAATTTTTCATCAAGATCTTTTTTTGTTATGATTTTTTTATAACTAGATCCTCCTTCGTTGGAATTGAGTCTTGGTTCTGTGTCCACTTTCAGTATGGCAGACAATTCTGTCCAGGATTCTTCAAACCTATCTGAATCAAAAACCTTGGCGAATTTTGTTTTCAGGCATTGTCTCACGCCCTCATATTTTTCTTGGATGGGGGCATTGACGTCATTGCTCATGTATTTGCCCCATAACCAAAGCACCATGAAATTTCCTGCCATCTGGCTCAGGTGTTCAGTGAAATCTTTTGACAGTTCGTGACCATAGTTGCAGTCGTAGTTGAAATGACTGATGTCTCTCGCCAGTGGTTCTCTCAACCAAGTGTAGTGGGTTCCCTGCTGTGCGGATGTGGTGTAGTGTCCACACACGATAGAGGCATTGCCTTCTGTCCTTGGCTGTTTGTGTGTTCTTAAAAATGCCTCTTTGATCGGTTGGTTGGGATCAAATCCGGAATCCTCAGACACCCTGTAAAATCTCATGTCGCCGAATAGAGGATACACCACCATGGTGCTACCTTTTGGCAGTTGGCCTGCGTGTTCTCTGTGTGCCAATCTAAGTTGCAGTGAAGATCCAGCCGTCTTTGGTATGTGATGAAAACAGTATTCCATACTGTTATTTTATATTATAGCGGAAAAGAAGTCAAAAAAAAGGGCGACCGAAGCCGCCCTTTCTGAAAATTGAAGTAATGATTACTTGAATTTTAAGTTTGTGCTGTTAACACCTACTAATCCAACGTAGTCAGCCGCGTTACCAAGTGAAGACGCAGTGTTTGTTAACTCTACGTATCCGTATCTTGTTAAGAAGCCTACTACTGGTTCGAAAGTAGATGGATCTAACACAACGCCTGATGACATTAAAGGAATGTAAGGGCAGTAGAACGCCGGAGCGTCTGCCTCACTAGCACCTTTGTAACCAACTAGTACGCTTGTGTTGTCTGAAGCATATGCGTCAACGTATACTCTCATAGAAGCGTTTAACGTACCAACAAATTTTGTGTTAGTAGGTGCTTCGAAAGTACCTTCAGTTGATCTAGCAAATGCTGAAGTTGTAGCAGATTGAAGAATAGTTAAAGCAGTTGGAGATACTACAGCGTAGTTTCCAGCGCCTCTTCTTGTTCTTGTTGCGATTTGGTTAGCAACTCTGTTGATTAACACAGCCAAAGCCGCGTGTTCATCACCAACGAATGTTGCTGTACCAGATACAGCAGATTGGTCAAAAGACTCAGAAGCCGAACCGGCTAATGTTCTTAATG